>ERZ773003.945-NODE-945-length-18978-cov-4.781747_pt1 | contig 18978 bp, 17 predicted proteins | sample MGYA00580668_ERZ773003 | MGnify/ENA primary metagenome ERZ773003 (study PRJEB29015, sample SAMEA2738002) | human oral metagenome | biome: human oral; feature: human-associated habitat; material: dental | place: China | collected 2126 ... | reverse complement strand
TGGCTCTTAAATCGGTACGGGAAATTTAGCCGCGCAGAATTTACAAGCCGCCTTGAGCCGATAAAATTTTATAAATTCCCGATCCATTTAACGAGCGAGCGCTTGCGATTTATCATTGCTCGCACGGCAAAATTTTTACCGCACGAGCAGTTTGCGTTAGAATTTTACTATCGCTTGAAATTTTACGCTGCCGTGCGCGACTTAAATTTTGCCACGGTGAGGGCGCTAGATTGCGTTTCGGCTCGGCTAAAATTTACTCCGCGGCAAATTCGCCGCGTGGAAGCAAAACTCTGCCGCAAGATCGATAAATTTAGTTATCTTATAAAAGCGCTCGCCGCCACTTTGGCGTTTGCAGCCGCCGTTTCCGGTAAAGTTACGGCGGCTCGTTCCTGCGAGGTGCAGGGCTTAATAAGATTGCCCCGCTAAACTAGACGGCGAATCTAAATTTATAACTTTCCGCCCTCGATTACGACGTCGTCAGCCTTGATGTCGTCGCCGTAAACCGGCGCTAGCGTCGCGTCGTAGTCGGCGTGGAAAAATTTCTCATCCGCGAGCTTTACGATTAGATCGTCAAGCCATTTGCGAAGCTCGTCGTTGCCCTTTTTAACCGCGGGCGCGATGACGTCCTGATCGCCGAGCGAGCGGATGCCTACCTTAAAGCCAGGATTTGACTTCGTCCACGCGAACAAAAGCGTATTATCATGCGCGATCGCATCGCCCCTGCCGTCCAGCATCGCACCGAAAGTCTCGGTATTTTGGTCAAATTTTAAAAGTTTAATCTCGGGGTGGTTTTTCGTAAAATACAGATCCGCAGTCGTGCCTTTGTTGATTAAAAGCGTTTTGTCCTTAAGCTGCGAAACGTCGGTGATATCGCCATTCGGGCTCGCGACGCCTAGAGCTACCTTCATATACGGCAGCGCGAAATCCACGACCTCTTTGCGCTCCGGCGTTACGGTGAAATTTGCAAGCGTGATATCGACCTTATCAGACGCCAAAAATTCCGCGCGATTGGCCGCCTCTACGAGTACAAACTGCACCTTGCTCTCATCGCCCAAAAGCTCCTTTGCGATACGTTTTGCAAAATACACGTCATATCCCGCGTTTTTGCCCGCCTCGTCGATGTAGCCAAACGGCGGCTTGTCGCCGAAAACGGCGATCCTTACTACGCCGCGCTTTTTAACTCCGTCTATATAGCTTTGCGGCGCGGCGGAACCTTGCGCGGAATTTGAGGAGCTTTTGCCCTCGTCGTTGCAACCTGCGAAAAATAACGCAACTAAGATAAAAAGCGTGCTTAGCGTCTTTTTCATCTTTTCTCCTTTATTAAAATTTATTTTTTAAATTCGAACATATTTAGAAATTTCTTCGCGCGCTCGCTCTTCGGAGCGGTGAAGAACGCCTCCGGTTCGCTAATCTCCACGATGCTTCCCTCATCCATAAAAACTATGCGATCGGCTACGGCGCGCGCAAAGCCCATCTCGTGCGTTACGATTAGCATCGTCTGCCCCTCTTTGGCGAGATTTAGCATTACGTCTAGCACCTCGCGCACGATCTCTGGATCAAGTGCCGCGGTAACCTCGTCAAAAAGCATGATCTTGGGCTTCATCACCAGGCTTCGCACGATTGCGATGCGCTGCTTTTGCCCGCCGCTAAGTTCTTTGGGATAGGCTCGCTCTTTATTTTCTAGTCCTACGATTTTGAGCCAATGCCTGGCTAGCTCTACAGCTTGCTCGCGCGGTACACCTTGGACTTTCACGGGACCTAGGATTATATTATGTAGCACATTTAAGTGATCGAAAAGCTCGTAGCTTTGAAAGACCATACCGATCTTTTGACGAATTCTGCGCCATTCTTTGAAATTTTGATCGATCCGCTCGCCTTCGATTATAAAATTCCCGCTTTGTATCGGCTCTAACCCGTTGATCGTGCGAAGTAGGGTGCTTTTGCCGCAGCCGCTAGGACCCAGGATCACTACGACCTCGCCCTGCGCGACGCTAAGGCTGACGTCCTTTAGCGCGTGCAGTTCGCCGTAAAATTTATTGACTTTATCGATTTTTAAAATTTCCATCAGCTCCACCTATTTTCTAGTTTTTTCGAAAGCGCCGAGATCGGATAGCAGATCAAAAAATATACGAAAAATATCGCTCCATAGATGATTAGCGGCGCGTAATTGTCGCGGAAGACATTTACTTCGATGATCTGCTGTCCGACCTTGACGAGCTCGATAACGCCGATAAGCACGGCGATCGAGGTTGTTTTTATCATCCTGCTGAATAAATTTATCGTTGCGGGCACTAGGCGCCTCATCGCAAGCGGCAGGATCACGTAGAGATAAATTTGAGATCTGCTAAATGCGAGCGCTTCGGCGCTTTCGAACTGATGCTTAGGGATGCTAAGCACGGCGCCGCGCACCAGATCCATCATCTCAAAAACACCCCAGATACTAAAGACTATGATCGAAGCCGCGATATTTGAGATGTGTATGCCAAAAGCCTTGCTCGCGCCGAAATATACGATAAATAGCCAAACGATAGGCGGCATGATGCGCACGATCTCTAGACAAATTTTAAGCGGGATGTATAAGGCTCTGCGCCCGGAGGCCATTAAAATTCCAAGCACCAAGCCTAGTACGAGCGAAACTGCGATCGAGATGAGCGCGATTTGCAGCGTGACCCCAAGCCCGCCAAGAAGCCTGATTAAATTTTCACCGCTTAAGAGTTCCATCGCTAGCCTCTCATATACGCAAGGCGCTTTTCAAGCAGCGTAAGCGCTAGCGAAAGCGGCAGGATTATGATCAGATACGAAACGCTTAGCATAAATAGCGCTTCGTTCGTCTTGTAATACAGCCCGATCACGTCCTTTGCGGCATAAACGAGATCGGCGAGTGCGACGATGCTAACGATCGAGGTTTCTTTAAGCAGAAAGATTATATTTGCGCTGATGGAGGGTAGGGCGATCGCAAAAGCGCGCGGCAGCACGACATAAAATACTATTTGCGCCTCGCCAAGGCCCAGGCTCATCGCGCTTTCGATCTGGGATTTTTTTATCGCCTCAAAACCGAGCCTAAAGCTCTCGCTCATATAGCTTCCGCCCAAAAATGCAAGACCTACAATCGCGCAGGTAAAACCTGAAATTTGAACACCCAGCTTCGGCAGGCCGTAGTATAGAAAAAATAGCTGAATTAAAAGCGGGGTATTACGCGATAGCTCGATATATGCGCTCACAAGCGGGCTTAATAGAGGCAATCTTTTATATTTTATTAGCGTGCAGATAAAACCGATGATTATGGATAGTAAAATCCCGTAAAATGCAAGCTTCAGCGTTAAAATTCCCGCCTTTACGAACATTGGGCTAAATTTAGCTATAAAATCAAAATCCATAAAATCTTCTTTCCGTGAAATATGCATATTATACAGATAACTGATTAAAATAGTATTAAATCAGAATTTTTTTATAAAGATTCCAGAAATTTAGGAGTTTAAAAATATATCTTATAAATATATTTAGTCCGAGCAGATACCCGGACTATAGAATTTTGACGGAATTTTACGAGTAAAAAATATACGCGTAGCCGGAAACTAAAATCGCGGAAACCACTGCTAAAATTCCGCCACTCCGCACCATTTCCGCCTGGCGAATGCGTCCCGTGCCGAAAACCAAAGCATTCGGCGGCGTCGCTACCGGCATTACGAAAGCGCAGCTCGCGCCTACGCCTATGATGATCGTAAGAGTTTCTTTCGGTAGCCCCATTTGAGCCGCTACTCCCGCAAATACTGGTACTAAAAGTGCAGCAGAGGCGGTATTGCTCGTAAATTCCGTAAGGCAGATGATGAAAACTGCCGTTACCAAAAGTACGATGTAAGTAGGCGCTCCGCCAAAAGTGTGCGCGACCAAATCACCAAGCACCTTAGAGGCTCCGGAATCGCCTAAAACCGCACTTAGCGTAAGTCCGCCGCCGAAAAGCAACAGCACGCCCCACTCGGTGTTTTCGGCGATGTCGTGCCACTTGGCAAGTCCTAGTATGACGATTACGACTGCCGAGCAAATGGCGACGTAAGCATCGTCCACTTTAAAGCCCACAAGGGCTGAAATTTGCTTTGAAAATATCCAGCCAAGCGCTGTTAGAGCAAATACGACGATCGTAATAATGCGCTCGCGCGTCCAAGGGATATGCTCCAGATCCATCTCTATTTTATGACTTAAATTCGGCTTGAAAATTATATAAAGCACCACAAGCATTATCGGTAGCATCACGCACATTAGCGGCAAACCTACCTTCATCCAGTCCGCGAAGCTGTAGTGCAAGGCTTGAGCCACGATTAAATTTGGCGGAGATCCCACGAGCGTGCCCAGACCTCCGATGCTTGCAGAATACGCGATGCCTAAAAGCAAAAACACAAGCGTGCCGCGATCTTTGCTCTCGTCCATGTTGGCGCAAATTCCAAGTGCGATCGGAAGCATCATCGCAGCAGTTGCGGTGTTTGAAACCCACATCGAAAGGATCGCCGTAGCAAGGCAGATTAAAATCGCAGCCACGCCCAAGCGACCGCCTGCGCGGGCGATTAGCCACATCGCGATCTTTTTGTCTAGCTTTTGCATATGCAGAGCCGTTGCCAGAGCAAAACCGCCGAAAAAGGTAAAGATCGTAGGGTTTGCAAAATTTGCAAGCGTGCTTTTGATGGTGGCAGCCGTGAAAGTGCCATCTTTAGCGAATTTGCCAAGTCCGATAGCTACCGCAAGCACCGGCACCATAAGCGCGGTTACCGTGATATGCACGGCCTCTGTAAGCCACATAATCGCGATAAAAGCAAGCAGCGCAAGGCCTTTTTTGACATTAGGCTCAAATGGTAACGCGGCATATAGCGCAAAGCCCACTGCGGCGGCAATCGCCATAATGATGACGCCGCGCTTAGGAAACGGCACGGTGTCGGTGAGCCTGTCTAAACCCAGCTCGTCTACGTCTGAGTCCAGCGGCCCTTGTAAGCGGGAGTTGCGTAACTCCACTTTGTGTTCTTCCATAAATACTCCTTTTTTGGATTTGGCTTATGATACAAAAATGAGGCGGGAATTTTATAAATTCCAAATCAAATCGTCTTAAATTTTTAAAAGTGCAGTTACTATCGGTAACACGGCACTTATCTCGTGTGTAAATCTTAAATTATACATAAAAACGAACAACTAAGTAAGCGCTTTAAATTTCATCACAGATTATTTTTTAATGACACTCGGCATTTAAATTTGCTAACTGCTCAAGGGAGGCGGCGTAGAATTTCGTCGAATTCCGTGCTGGCAATCGAGATAAAATTTTATCCAAGGCGAGTGAGATAAAATTCCAAGTCTTGTCGCGAAATTCATCGAAATTTCAAAAAAAGGATATTATAATCAACAAATTTTAAACGCGCTTATGAGCGAGCTTGGCGGAAGACGCTTAAAGATAGCAAGCGGTAAAATGGCAAAAGCGGCGGCGGTGGAAAGCCCGAAATTATAAATTGTAAGGAGAAAATGTGAAAAACAAAATTTTAATCGCGGCGTTTGCCGCTGCGGTGTGCGCAAGCTCAAGCTTCGGCGAGGGGATATTTTTAAGTATCGAGGGAGATTACTCTTTTAAATCCAGCATCACTACTAAATGGTCTGACGAGGACGATTCTGGCACGAATAAAGATAATAAGGGGCAGGCTGCGCTCGGCTTTAAAGGCGGCTACGATTTCGGTATAGCTAGGGCGTACGGCGAGTACTTGTATGATTTCAAAGCTTCGAAAACTGGCACTGACGAGGACATCATATTTAAACACGAGTGGAATAAGCATAGCTTGCTCGTAGGCGGGGATTTTACGCCTGAGATTACAAACGGCTTTAAACTCGTAGCGGGCGCTTATACGGGAGTTTCATTTTTGAAATATAAAATTTATTCGTATGACGAATCTTACGGAAGCAGCGATTCGCTTTCAAAGACTCTGCCTGGCTGGGTAATTGGCGCAAGACTGGGCGGGCTATATAGCTTTGATGAGCATAACGAGATCGAATTCGGCTACAAAGCGGACTACACGAGATACAAGGCTAGTAAGCTCGGAGAGGATGTAGACAAGGTATATGAGACCAACCATGGGCTCTATTTAGGGTATAACTTTAAATTTTAAAAATTCTAACGTACTGGCGCAGGATGGGGCAAACGAACTCCCGCTCCATCCGCTTTTAAATTCCAAATAATTATTAGATGTCAAATTGCAGGCAGGATTGTTTAATCCGAGATTTGCGAGCAATTCAGATGCAATTATATGATAATCAAGGGTGCTGCCGGTGTTAGACGTCAAATTTTATCCACTCGTACATACAAAATTTCAAATATATTCACGCAAGCTTGGCTCATATTTTTGGTGCTATCTGGTAAGCGCTTAAATTGATGGAATTTATGAAATTTTACTCAATCCGCTTTTTTCTAAGAATCGTTATAATTTCAAGTTGAAAAAGCGGAATTTTATCAATGTCTCCATTTACCACTTTAAATTTGTTTCATAATTGCTTCGGATATCTCACGACCCCTAGTTCGAGTACGACACAGAAAATGCTATTTTGCTTTATGGAAATCTCGCATTTACATCTTCGGGATTAGCACTTAAATTTTGCGGTAAAATTCTAAAACTACTACACCTAAGAATTTTACCGTTTTAAAGCATTAAATTTTTACGATTTTAAGGTTAGTTGCAACCGTAGAAAAATTCGCGGTAAAAGTGGTGGATGCCTGTCGTGCGGATTTAGATGCTAGATTAATCCGCAAGCGCTACGCTTTTACTAAAATTTTGTCTTTGTAAAAATTTTAAAATTTCAATCGCTCTTTTTAAAATACTTCGGCGCAAACATAAATTTCTAGCTGCTTCGCTATATTTTGTAAGCTAGCTCGGAGTTTTAAAATAGCAAGCCGCGTGTCTGCTATTTGCTAAAAACCCTAGCGAAAATCGCGTCCACATTTTTAGTGTAATATCCGTAGTCAAAGCACTCTTTGATCTCGCTTTCGCTTAGCTTTTCTCGTAGCTTTGTATCTGCTAGCAGATTTTGTAAAAACAAGCTATGCCCTTGCTCATCTATAGCTTTTTTGCCCTCTTGCAGATCCGCCCAGACCTTCATCGCATTACGCTGCACGATTTTATAAGCATCCTCTCTGCTAACTCCTCGTTTAGGCAGTTCTAGCAGCACGCGCTGCGAAAACACGAGCCCACCGGTTAAATTTAGATTTCTCATCATATTTTCGGGATATACGAGCAGTTTTTCGATCAAGCTCGTCAAGCGATTTAGCATAAAATCGGCGGTTATAAAGCCATCAGGGAGGATAAATCGCTCGACCGAGCTATGGCTGATGTCGCGTTCGTGCCATAGCGCTACATCCTCCATCGCGGGTATTGCGAAGCTGCGGATCATACGACATAGTCCCGTTACGTTTTCGCTAAGCACAGGATTTCGTTTGTGCGGCATCGCAGAGCTGCCCTTTTGACCTGGGCTAAAAAATTCCTCCGCCTCATAAACCTCGGTGCGTTGATAGTGGCGGATTGCGATAGCGATCTTTTCGCAGCTGGAAGCCAGGATCGCAAGTGCGCTCATTACCTGTGCGTAGCGATCGCGCTGGATGACTTGATTGGACGCGGGGGCGGGCTTTAGCCCTAGATATTCGCACACCATCTCTTCCAGCTCTAGTGGAGCGTGGGCGAAATTCCCCATCGCACCGCTTATTTTGCCGTAGCTGATGACGCTTTTTGCGTGTTGCAAAAGCTCTAGTGCGCGATTTATCTCATCATACCAGACCGCAAGCACGAGTCCGAAAGTGATCGGCTCGCCGTGGATACCGTGGCTGCGCCCGACCATCAGTGTCATTTTATGCTTCATGGCTTGAGATTTTATCGCAGCTTTTAAATTTTGCACATCCTCAATGATAAGCTCCATGCTTTCTTTGATTTGTAGCGCGACGGCGGTATCGATGCAATCGCTGCTAGTCATGCCGTAATGCACGAAGCGGCTCTCCTGCCCAAGGCTCTCACTCACGCTCGTTAGAAATGCAATCACGTCGTGCTTGGTGGTCTTTTCGATCTCATCTATCCGCTCGATCCTAAAGCTTGCGTTTTGTAGAATTTTATCTTTATCGCAGTCACTTATTAGACCTAGCTTATTCCACGCTTTAACCGCCGCGAGCTCGACTTTTAGCCACGCGTCGTATTTGGCTTGCAAGCTCCATTTTTCAGACATCTCTTTTCTTGCGTATCTTTCGACCATTTTAGTAGCCTTTCGGTTAGAATTTCTTGTATAATGATGGCAAAAATTATATAAAAATGGGGCTGAAAGTTTAATATGGGTTATGAGAAAAGAAGCTTGGGAAGCTTTGAGGGGCGCAAAATTTACGAAATTCTGCTTAGCCTCGGATACGATATGAAATCCGCGCAGCGCATCTGTGATAAGCATCGCGTAACCGATGCAGAGGATCGAAATTTACATAAAAACTCCGTCGCGCACGGAGAAATTTTTTTGATCGATTACAAATGCGAGCCGCGCGGACTGAAGCCGATCTTTGAGTGCGATGCGTTTGCGGCATTTGACAAGCCGAGTGGAATTTTAAGCCATCCGAGCGGGCGCAACTCGCCTTATAATATGTATGACGAGATCTGGTCGCTATACGGGCAGGACGCGTGCGTGGCGCATAGGCTTGATTTAGAAACCAGCGGAATTCTTATCGTCGCCAAGGATAAAGACGCGGCGCGCAAGCTCAAAGAGTGCTTCGAACAGCGTAGGGTGATGAAAAGCTATCTAGCGCTCGTGCGAGGGAATTTGAGAGAGGGCTTGCGAGGGGATTTGCAAGGTGCCGCTTGCAATGGCGAAATAGAGGATTGCTATGCTCTAGGCTTTGATAAAATTTGCGGATCAAAATTTGCGGGCGATGCTGTGAGCTTGCCAAGTAGCGTATCGGATCTGCGCGATACACTAGCTCTAAAAGGAGTAGGCAATAAATTTGGATTTAATATCTTGTCTAATAGTGCGAGTAGGAGATTATGGTGCGATGCTCTATCTGACGGCATGCAAGCTAAATTTGAATCTGGCGCTCCTACTGGCGATGTTGGCAGCGGATTTGAATTTGATGCTTTATCCTACGGCGTGAGCGATAAGCTTAAACCCGCTATCGCGATGAGTAGCGCGGATAACGGACATAAACCTTGCGCCTTATCTGTAGCTAAATCTTTGCCAGCTACTTCTAAGGGCTGTGTAAATTTGAAAAAATTTGAGCCTGCAAAATACGCAAAATTTAGCGAGAAACTGAAATTTTTAAAGGATTTTGAGGGGTTTGTGATTGATGCTCCGATCGCTCCTAGCGACGAGTTTGCCGATCTTAAAATTCGTATGAAAATATCGCGCGACGGTAAGGAGGCGATCACGCTGATACGCCCGCTGCGATATTTCTCGGACATAGACGCTAGCCTGATTGAGTGCTATCCGCTGACGGGTAGGCAGCATCAGATCAGGCTGCATCTATTTGCCGCGGGTGCGCCGATATTGGGAGAGCCGCTGTATGGGCTTTCGCGAGAGCAAGCGGAGCGGATATTGGATAAAAAGATGGATGAGACGGAGCGGATCAGAACGACGGGGGCGCCTAGATTGCTATTGCACGCGAATGCGATTTGCTTTAAACTGAGCGGCGAACAATATGAGATAAAAAGCAAATTCGATGCCGCAAGAGAGTTTTATAATCTCGCGAAAATCGGTAAAATTTAAGTAACTCAATAAAATTTTGAAGCGGCGATTATTTCGATGACTAGGATTTTGCTTTTGCTGGTTTTTATAAAATTTTATGGTTATAACGGTGTTTAATTTATTAATTTCTCATCTGTAGTTATTTGAAAATTTTAAGACGATTTTATTTTGCGATGGCTATATTGGGGAAAAGCTTTACGGCTATAAAAGCACATAATTCAGCTTGGCTAGACGGTGGATTTCATATATTTATTTTCGGTAGCGAAGATTATGGTAAATTTGAGCTCAGAGCGCATAAATATTGGATGCTTCAAGATAAGTTGGGTGGCAGTATAAAAGATTTTAAATCTGGTGTTGATTCTTTTAAAAAATACAATCAAGAACATGGGATATTTAAAAAAGAATTTGACGAATACGCCAATTTTCTATTTAAGCAAAAGGGTGGGGCGGGAAGCTCCGTTAATTTAGAAAGCTCGGCATTAATAGCAAGCATGGGGAGCAAAACGGTAGTTGCTTCTTTTGGGGAATATTGCAAGAGGGTGCTTGGTTTGGGTATAGACCGTAGCATAGAACAAAAACAAACAATAGAAATATCGCAAGATATTGGCATGGGACTTGGATTGTAATTGTTAATTTCTATGAAAATTCGAAATGCCAAGGGTAGATAAGAAGGAATTCGGGGATGATTTCAGAGTTTGTTTTGGCATAATCGCGAGTTTAATAGTATGTAAATTTAAAATTCGGAATAGCGGTATAACCAATATGAGAGAAACTTTATAAATGTTAAAGCGAGAGAGGAGATGCAATATTTCTCATTGTATCGCTAAAATTCTACACCCATTCATTTATACAATCGTAATTGCAAATTAGTGCGAAATTTGATCGGTAAGATGTGTGTAAGATTAAGACGCGGCAGTTAATTTTTATTATTTTGGCTTCTTGTATTTGCATATGGTAAAAGTGATAAAAAAATGCGTAAAATTTAGCCTAAAAGTAACTATAAAAATTTGTTTTATGCTTTAAAATTTGGTTTATTTTATTCAAATAGCCATAAACGCTACTTCCGCTTCACCGATATTAGTGATCTTGCCTTTGCGCGTCATCACGCCTAGACCGTGCTCCATGTCCCACGAGCAGCTAAACTGAAAGCCGATTTTCGCACTGTCTAGGATAGAGATATTTTGCAGCTCCAATAGTTCGCTAAGCTCCTACGGCGTGCTGATGCCCGGCATGAAATCGCTTTTCGTTTCGCTCGGATAGTCGTAGATCTCCTGCCATTTTTGGTAGTTTTTTAAAATTTCAGCTAAGATGCCCGTTAAAATTTCTTCCTGATTTTGCTTTAGAAGCTCTAGCGCGTCCGATTGCGCGCGATTTGGCTCGTCCGTCTCCTCGCCGTCTTCATCTAAAAACGCGCAGCGAAACTCGCCCTCTTGCTCTAAAGCTTTACCGAAATACTCCAGCCGCAGCGGGAAACTAAAGTCCTCGTATTCCTCATCTTCAAATTTAGGCAAAATTTTAGGTTCCGCAAGATGTGCATTAAAAAACTCCGCGACCTTTGGGCTGCGGGTGAAAAGATACTCTTCATTCGCTTCGTAACTTTTGCACAAAAATTTAAGTGCCTCTTGCTCTATGCCGCACTCCAAGCAGCACTCGCCCTTGTAATAATCGTTCACGCAGGGCGGATTTTCATTGCTTCTGGCGTGCTTGTCCATATCGCCTAGCCAGCGCAGCATATTTGGGGCGTCGTCCGCCCATTTGTTCTCATTCACCATGCGCGCCGCGTAGATGTATGAGTCGTAGACGCGGTATTTCTCATCGTCCGCCTCCGCCCATTCTGCCTCGATAAAGCGGATAATTTCCGCCTTTGTAATCTTGGATTTTTTAAGCAGCGATCTATCTAAGAAAACGCCGATCTCTTCCATTATTTTTTGCGCGTCCATTGCTACTCCGTTATAAATTTTAGGCTCAAGATAAGTTAAAAACTTTCAAAGGAGTTTTTAACTATGATTTTGTCGATGAAAAATAAATATATAGTTCGTTCCCGAATTTCGGAAAAGAAATTTAGAGAAATTCTAAAGTATTTCGCAGAGGATATAGAAGCTACTAAAATGTCAAATTTAACCGGAATTTCTAGAATTTCCATTAATAAAATTCTAAAAAGCATTAGAATTTTGATATCCAAAGAGTGTGAAAAGATAAGCAAATTTAGCGGTGAGATAGAAATAGATGAAAGCTACTTCGGATCTAAAAGGGTAAGGGGTAAAAGAGGTAGAGGTGCAGCAAATAAACAAATAAAACACCGGTATTCGGTATGCTTAAAATAGACGGCAAGGTCTATACTTAGATAGTTAAAAACTGCTCTGCTAATGAACTGATACCGATACTAAAAGAATTTAGCGAGCTTGATAGCTCTACTATCTATTCTGATTGCTGGAAGGCTTATGACGGTTTGGTTGATTACGGAGCTAAGGCTCATTATAGAGTAAAACATTCCAAGAATGAATTTGCTAATGGTAAAAACCATATCAACGGCATTGAGAATTTCTGGGGTTATGCTAAACATAGACTAGCTAAATTTAAAGGGATAAAGAAAGAAAATTTCTTGCTTCATTTAAAAGAATGCGAATTTAGATATAATAACAGCAAAGATACAAAAGAACTCTATCGTATTTTACTAAAGATGATAAGAGAGAATCCGCTTAACTTATCTTGAGCCAATTTTTTTACTGATCTGCCTTACGGTCTGAAAATAATCGCCGAATTTTTCCTCTACTTGTTCGAAATTTTATCGGTACTGATATCACTTTGAGCCGGAATTTTACCTTGCTCGTTTCTTTGCTTGAGCTGTCCGCACGCTGCACTGATATCTAGCCCCTTGCTCTGGCGGATCGTGCAAGTAATGCCGTGCGCGCATAGATAGTCCTGAAATTTTATCATATTTTCAGGGCTTGGTCTGCCAAAGCTCGAGCCTTCGTGCGGATTAAAATAGATCAGATTTACTTTTGCGCGGATGCCGTGCAGAAGCTTCACTAGCGTTTTAGCATCGCTTGAGCGGTCATTTACCCCATCGATCATGAGGTATTCAAACATCACGCGCTTTCGCAGATCGATTGGGAACTCGCGCACCGCCTGCATGATCGATGCGATATTGTAGGCGCGATTTATCGGCATTAGTTTTTCACGCAGTTTATCATCCACTGCGTGCAGCGAGATCGCAAGTAGCACGCCAAGATCCATTTCGCCAAGCTTTTTTATCTGCGTAGAAAGTCCGCTTGTACTTATAGTTTGGCGACGCGGCGCTATGGCGAGTCCGTCGTTTTCTTTTAAAATTTGCACGGCTTTGGCAACGTTGTCTAGGTTATTAAGCGGTTCGCCCATCCCCATATATACGACATTGACGCGGCGCTCGTACGGGATCGCGTTCATTTTTTTGATGAGCCAAATTTGAGCCACGATTTCGCCTGGAGTTAAATTCCGTACGAAGCCACCTTTTGCTGTCAGGCAAAAGGTGCAGCCAATTTTGCAACCCACTTGCGAACTTACGCAGATTGAGTAGCGCGCGTGTCTTACAACTTTTTTGTTTTCATCTCGCAGCTCATCCTTCATCGGTAGCAGAACGCTTTCGATCGTCTTGCCGTCTTTGAGAGCGAAAAGGTATTTGATACTGCCATCGCTACTTGTTTCGGATCTGACGCATTCAAGTGGATCTAAATAAAAATTTTGAGCTAAACTTTGACGGATCTCTTTTGGTAGATTTAGCATTTGTGCGAAGTCATCCACGTTCTTTTTGTAAACCCATTCGTAAATTTGCTTGGCTCTAAATTTTGGTTCGACGAAATTTTCAAGTTCTTTCATCGTAAAATCAAAGATATTTTTCAAATTAATGCCTTAGTTTTTAGATATTTAGTTAAATTTTCTTTTGCAGCGGCGTGATTTTTTAAAAAATCCGTGTGAGCATTTGAATCACAAAAATTCGTCGCACAAAAAATTCCGTAAGCGGGAATTTGAAATTTTTGTGCTACCTTGAGAACCGCAAAAAATTCCATATTTTCTAAAAAATAACCTCGCTCAAAGAATTTTAACGCGGATTTTTTATCGGTCGTGATAAAAGTTGAGCTATTAGTTATTGTTTCATATGAAACATTGGTAGAATTCCTAGCTAGAATTTCATAGTTAATTGGAGAGTATGAAAGTTCATAAAGCGCCGATATCTCGCAGTTTGCAGCCGATCTGCTTTCATAAATTTTTAGAATTTCACCCTCTTTGTATAGCCCTGCAGAACCCACGAAAATGATTTCACTCGGCAAGCTTTGCCTATTTTCGCATATAAATTTAGTCAAATTTATACTCATATCCACTAGCCCTACACCCATAGGCAGGGCAAAATCAAAAATTTCATTTCGTCCGGCAGAGATTATCATTTACGCATTCACGCTTTCATTATTTTTCACTAATCATAGCAAAATGACGATAAATTTAAGGCTAAATTTTGAAATTTTTTCGTCGTAAAGTGCCTAATAAAATTAAAATTAAATTAAGCAAATATCTAGGAGAGCTGTACCATTACCTTCCATAATGGTAGCAGTGTACGTGGTGGGAAGAAGATGGAAAAGTATCATAAAAAAAGCTTATAATTTAGCTAAAACGAAGAAATTTTATCTAAGCAAAAACGATGCTTGCAAAAAACTTGCAAGATAATAAAGGCTGAAATAAAATTAATTATTTGGTCGCTTTGGCGGCTAAGTTTCAACCCTGCGGTATAAATCTGACCAAATTTACAGTCTCACTTCAATATTTTGTTTTTGCAAATACGCTTTTAGTGCCTTGATTTCGATCTCTCTAAAGTGAAAGATAGAGGCTGCCAAGCACGCGTCCGCGCCTGCTAAAAATGCGTCCTTAAAGTGCTCCATCTTGCCCGCACCGCCGCTTGCGATCACCGGGATATCAAGCGCGCTGAAAATCCGCGTTAAATTTAGCTCAAAGCCGTTTTTAACGCCGTCGCAGTCCATCGACGTGAGCAGAATTTCACCCGCGCCGCGTTCCTGTGCCTCTTTTGCCCAGGCAAGCGCGTCCCTGCCGGTGTCCAGCCTGCCGCCGTTTATAAAAACGCTATAGCCGCAAGGCTCGCCGTTTCCAGTCAAAATTTCATCCTGCGAACCGCGTGAAGCCTTTCCAAAATTCTGTGCTTCATTGCGTAAATTTGCGTTCGAAATCCGCGTGGCATCGCGCAAGTTTCCGCCCAAATTCCGCGTCGCGTCGCATAAATTGCCGCGCGAAATTTCACTAGAATTTCGTTTCGCGTCGATCGCGACTACGACGCACTGCGAGCCAAATTTATTTGCCGCTTCGTCTATCAAATTTGGATTTTTTATCGCGGCCGAGTTGAGGCTGATCTTGTCGCAGCCGATGTTTAACAAGCGCGAAATGTCGTCGATCGTGCGTATACCGCCGCCAACGGTCAGCGGGATAAAAAGCTCGCGCGCGACCCGCTCTACGACGTCCACGATCGTATCGCGCTCAAGGTGCGACGCCGTGATGTCGAGGAAGCACAGCTCGTCCGCGCCCTCATCGTTGTAGCGTTTGGCTATCTCGACCGGATCGCCAGCGTCCACGAGACCTACGAAATTTACGCCCTTTACCACGCGTCCGTCTTTGACGTCTAGGCATGGGATTATGCGTTTTGCAAATCCATTCAAAGCAGCCCTTTAGAATAAAATTTTTTTATGATTTTAGCCAAATTTTACTTAACATAATGACTTTATAAGTAAAATTTGGCTAGACTCTCGCGATGATTAGGGCGAAAAAAGAGTTCGGGCAAAATTTTTTAAAAGACGAAGCCGTTTTAAGCAAGATCATCCAAGCGATTCCCGAGAACATGCAAAATGTCGTTGAAATCGGGGCTGGCTTAGGTGATTTAACTCGCAAGCTTTTGGAATTTTACAGATTAAAAAGTTTCGAGATAGATGAAGATTTATATCAAATTTTAAGCGCTAAATTTGCGCAGCAGATCGCTAGCGGCGAGCTTGAGCTCGTTTTGGGCGATGCTTTGCGGATTTGGCAGCAGCGGGGTCTTGGCTGCGGCGAATATTTTTTGGTCGCAAATTTGCCCTACTACGTCGCTACAAAGATGATTTTGCAGGCGATCGACGATGAGTTGTGCAGCGGATTTTTAGTGATGATCCAAAAGGAGGTCGCTTTAAAATTCTGCGCTAGAGCCGGGCAGAGCGATTTTAGCGCTCTTTCGATCCTAGCCGATCTCGCGGGCGGTTGCGAGCTTCTATTCGACGTTGAGCCTGGCTGCTTCGAGCCTGCGCCGAAGGTGACCTCATCGGTGATCAGGCTTGTAAAAGGCAAAAATTTTAAGCCCGGTGCCGAGGAAAGCGCGGAGAGTTTCGGCGCAAAAAGTTGCGCCCGTTTCCAAAGTCTAGATGAACACGAGAAATTTAAAAGCTTTTTGCGCGTATCTTTCAGCGCGCCGCGAAAGACGCTTATTAAAAATTTAAGCGCAAAATTTGATAGAGGCTTAGCCGAAGAGATCTTTTTAAATTTGAAAATTCCGCCTACAGTTCGGGCGCACGAGTTAAATTCCACCCTTTTTTTAGAAATTTTTAAAAATTTAAAGGCAAAAGATGGAAGAAAACAGAAATGAAAACGGCGTCGAACGACTCAAAAAAAGCAATCGCTATAAAAAACGCAAGGAAAATCTAAAAAAATCTATCGCAAACGAAGGCTCTGCGGGCGATGTGGAATTCGGCGGCGAGCACGAAAACGGCTCTCGCAAAAATAAAGGCGCGAAAAACGGGCAAAATTCCGCTCGTTCAAAGGGTTCAAAAAATGGCTCTCGCAACGGATCAAATTTTTCGGGCGGTTCGTCAAGCGGCAATTCAAACGGCGCGAATGGTGCACATTTCGCAGGCGCATACCCAAAAAACAACGAAAACGGCGCGGGCGGTTCAAATTTAAACCGCGACGGTCGTGCAAAATCAAATAGCAGCAGCGCAAAAGGCGCAAATCCTAGCGCCGCAGACGATGCAAGCTCCGCAGACGCTCAGAAAAAGAAAAAGCACAAAAAACGCTCAAATATGCCAAAGAGCCTTACCGGCAACGAGCCGTGGCAGAAGGCGATGGACGATGCGATCGCGCAAAATAAGCTGATCCACGAAGAGCGCCTACATCCGCTTAAAAACGCGAATCGCAGCGATGAGACGATACGCATCACGCCGCTTGGCGGGCTAGGCGAGATCGGCGCGAATATGACCGTGTTTGAGACCAATACGAGCGCGATCATCGTAGACGTGGGCATGAGCTTTCCTGAGGAGAGCATGCTCGGGGTCGATATTTTGATCCCGGATTTTGATTATGTCCGCAAGATAAAAAATAAGATCAAAGGCATCCTCATCACCCACGCGCACGAGGATCATATCGGCGCGATGCCATATTTTTTCAAAGAATTCCAATTCCCGATCTACGCTACGCCGCTTCCTTTGGGGATGATAAGCAATAAATTTGAAGAGCACGGCCTTAAAGCCGAACGCAGCTACTTCCGCCCCGTGCAGAAGCGCCAGCTCTACCAGATCGGCGATTTTGAAGTCGAGTTTATCCACATAACGCACTCGATTATCGATGCGAGCGCGCTTGCGATCACGACGAAGGCGGGCACGATCATCCACACGGGCGATTTTAAGATCGATCACACGCCGATCGACGGCTATCCGACCGATCTGAACCGCCTAGCGTATTACGGCGATCGCGGCGTTATGCTTTTGATGAGCGATAGCACAAACTCACACAAAGAGGGGATTACGAAGTCCGAAAGCTCGGTAGGCAAGACCTTTGATACAATATTTTCGAGCTGTAAGGGGCGCGTGATAATGAGCACTTTCAGCTCAAACATCCACCGCGTCTATCAGGCTATCGAGCGCGGCGTAAAATACGGCCGCAAGGTCTGCGTCATCGGGCGAAGCATGGAGCGAAATTTATTTACCGCGATGGAGCTTGGCTACGTAAATTTAGACAAAAAGATCTTCGTCGATGCCGATCAGGTCTCCAAATACCCAGATAATGAGGTTTTGATCGTGACTACCGGCTCGCAGGGAGAGACGATGAGCGCGCTGTATCGCATGGCGACGGACGAGCACAAATACATTAAGATCAAATCCACCGATCAGGTAATCATCAGCGCCAAAGCGATCCCCGGCAACGAAAGCAGCGTTTCGACCGTGCTTAACTACCTGCTAAAAAGCGGCGCAAAGGTCGCATATCAGGACTTTAGCGAGATACACGTAAGCGGGCACGCCTCGATCGAGGAGCAAAAACTCATGCTGCGCCTAATAAAGCCGAAATTTTTCCTACCCGTGCATGGCGAATACAACCACATCGTAAAACACAAAGAGACCGCGATGGAGTGTGGCATCGAGGAGAAAAATATCTATCTGATGAACGACGGCGATCAGATGGAGATTTGCGAAAAATATCTAAAGCGCGTCAAGACGGTCAAGACGGGCAAAGTCTTTATCGACAATCAGATCAACAAGCAGATCTCCGACGAGATCGTCAAACACCGCCAAAATTTAGCCGATGCGGGCGTAGCGGTCATCATCGCGCAGATCGACAAAAACGAAAAGAGGCTCATTCAGACGCGCGTCATCACCTACGGGCTCGTCGCCGATAATCAAACGGCGCACTTTACCAAGGAGATGCAGGGCATCATCGAGCAGTTTTTAGCAAATTTAAAAGATGAAATTTTGCTCGATCACTGGGCACTGGAGGGTAAGATCCGCCAGGCCGTGCGAAAGCATATCTTTAGAAAGATCAAAAAATATCCGACCATTGTGCCAGTGATTTATTTGATGTAAGCGCGGCTAAATTTAGCGCGCAAAGAGACTTTGATCTGCGGCGGGCGAGTGAAATTTTGATGGCGCCGGTTAGCGCTCGGGTCTGAAATTTTGCGATGTGTGCTGGTTTTACGGCGTGAAATTTTAAAGTGAAGAGTAAAATTTCGGCGTAAAGCAAAATTTAAAGAGCATCTAGCAAGCCTGCAGCTATACGAACGAAGCGGCGCAGAATTTCGCGGATTAAAATTTTATGGCGCAAATTTCAAAGGCGTGAAATTTTAGCTAGCGTAAATTTAAGCGCTACGCAAAGAGGCGCAAAATGAAATCAAATTTTAAAAAGAAGGTTTAATGAGTGAGATTTTAGATACGGCACGAGAGGTGCTAAGGCTCGAAGGAACGGAGCTTTTACGGCATGCGGATC
>ERZ773003.937-NODE-937-length-19097-cov-9.951266_pt1 | contig 19097 bp, 26 predicted proteins | sample MGYA00580668_ERZ773003 | MGnify/ENA primary metagenome ERZ773003 (study PRJEB29015, sample SAMEA2738002) | human oral metagenome | biome: human oral; feature: human-associated habitat; material: dental | place: China | collected 2126 ... | reverse complement strand
CGATCGAGCTGCACAAGGAGCGCAGGACGGGGGTCGTTCCCGTACTGCCGGCCGTCGGACTCATGGGGAGCCTGTATGCATTCGCCAATTTCCTCGTGCGCGGGGAGACGCTGCTCAGCTTGCCACTCGACCCTATGGACATCCTGCTCACACAGCTCTACGGAATGATAGTCGTTCTCAACATGTTTGGCATCATCGTCGCAACGTGCACGGTCTATGGCATGGAGTTCAGAGGTGGGGCCATCAAGAAAATGCTCGTGATGCCCATGAGCGTGTCCAAGATGTACGCGAGCAAGCTCCTCGTCCTTGTGGTGGGCCTTCTCCTTGCCGTCGCGATGCAGAACGGGGCGCTCGCCCTGATCGGTTCGAGCAGCCTGCCTCCTTCCTCTTGCGACATGGGCCAGGTGCTTGTATTCGCCGGGTACTCCTTCGCCACCTCTATGCCCGTGCTCACGTTCATGCTGCTTGTGTCGTCACGGATCGAGAACATGTGGATTCCCCTCGGAATAGGCGTGGCGGGCTTTCTGAGCGCCATGGCGCTCACCAGCGTCGATCTCCCGCTGATGCTGGCACATCCCTTCGTCTTGATGCTGAAGCCGGCAATCGCCATGAGCACCCAGCCGGACAATGCGGTCCTTGCGGCATCGGCGGCTCAGACAGCCGTTTTTCTCGCGGCTGGCGTCTGGCTCTCTGGGTATGGTCACTATGAGTAGGAGGCGGTCATGAGCCTTTCAAGCCTTATCGGAATCGAGTTCGCCAAAGTGCGGAGATCGAAGGTAACCCCCCTCATCTTCATTGCGCCGATCCTCGTGGTCATCTCGGGAGTGGCAAGCTTGGGCCGCTATCTCACGCCCGAGTACACGAACGCGTGGTCCGCCATGTTCGTCCAAAGCGCGCTCGTGTACGCATACTATCTGCTCCCACTCAGCATGATAGTCGTGTGCGTGATGGTTGCGGGCCGCGAAACGTCGCACAACGGCATCTTGAAAATGCTCGCGCTCCCCATTAGCCGCCACAAGCTCTCCTTGGCGAAGTTCCTGGTGGTCGTCTTCTTCCTGCTGATGGAAGTTACCGTCTTCTTTGCCGTCTTTGTGCTCGCCGGCCTTGCTGTCACTCAGGCGACGGGGGTCCGAGAAACGCTGCCCGTTGCGTACCTGTTGAAGTCATGCGCCGGACTTTTCCTCACGATGCTGCCCTCCGTTGCCGCCATGTGGGCGATAACGGTGGCATTCGAGAAGCCCCTCCCTGTTATCGGGCTTAATCTTCTGCTCGTTATCCCAGCCGTCCTCGTCGCGAACACCCCGATATGGATAGCCTATCCATACTGCTATAGTGGCTACCTCGTCTCCTGCTCGCTTCACGATTTCACTGTCGGTGCGACATCGACATCATTTCAACCCTTCCCCTTTGTCCTATGCGCAGCGCTGCTCCTCGCGGCCTTCCTCTCTCTGTCTGTATTCCGATTCGGCGAGAAGGAAACTAGGTAGAGATAAATATGAAAATCGCCACTCGCTGATTATCGCTGAGCTGGTGTTGGGGCTCCATATCGTTTTCTGCCTGCAGATCACGCTTTCCGTGTAGCGGAAAGGTGTTGCTTTCGTGTTCTTGGCTTATCAGAATCGCCATGATGCTGCGTACCATAGAGTCGTCGAACAAGCCGTATGGTTGGCCAGATGGTTCGTCTCGGGCCGAGGCCTGTTTCCCGAACATGAACTCAACCATATGAAGCTAAGCTGCATCACAGCATGTCAGGTCGCTTACTCCTTAGTGACTGGAGCTTACTCCACGGCAAGAGCCGGGGAGGTCTCGCCGAACTACATTTAGGCGTGAACTCAGCCGCTCGCCATCGTTCGGTGTTCTCGCAGTCCCTGCGTTTACTCACCAGCTGGTTGCGTTTGTTCTCCGTTATCGCGCCCGAAGTGGGGCTTGGTGCCGGGTTCCAGGCGAGTTCCGGTCTTTGGACGATCTCGCGGAGCTGGAAACAAAAATGGCCGCTGGTCAGGAGGCTCGTTGAGTTCACGCTTCCCCGTTTTGCATCCATTGAGCGGGAATGATGAAAGTGAAGCAGGAATGGCTTAAATCCGCCATCTCTGGGTCCCCAATAAGTGATCTGATAACAAATTGACAACATCCTATGTTCTGACCTTACTTCTGTGATGCCTGCGGCTTGTGGGCAACGGACAGAAAGTAGGAGGAGCGGGCTTCCACCAAGTCGTATGTTCGGTAGAGACCTGCTCTTCTTTGTTCCGGGGTATTTATCAGACGGATGAGGAAAAGGAACATGCCTTTGAGTATGCCGAGAAGATTGCAGGCAAGTTTGACGCGGATGCCCATCTGGCCAGACCAAAGCCCCATCCGGCAACGCTCGCCCAGAAGATGTGTGTCCACGCCATGCCGGGACAGCTTGCCATGCCGAGGGACGCTCTATGCGGTTACCCCTGTCTTCAGGCGCAAGGAACTGAACGGCGAATATGTCTCAAGGCTGAATCCATTCTTCACCATCTGGTGCGTGATAGAGGACATCCTCCTGGCGGCAACATCCGAGGGACTGGCCTGCTCTATGCGGATACCGCCGAACGAAGAGCATGACCGCGTGAAGACAAAGCTGAAGGTGCCGGCTGCCTACATGATTCCGGCTTTCATTGGCATAGGCTACGCTGATCCGAAAGGGCCGGAGGTAGAACAGGGCATTGCGAACCTTGAGGAACAGGTGCATTCTGGCAGATGGAAATGGAGTGCTCCAGACAGATTCCGCTTTCGCGAGGAGAGCGAGATGTACGCACTGGCAGTGATGATTGACACCAGATATGACACCATATATAATGAAGACGGGAGCTAAGGATGTCCAGATGGGATAAATTACTGAGCAGGATCCTTTCGCTGTCGAAGGATATGCGATTTGGCGAATTGAAGAAGGTTCTCGAAAGCTACGGCTATGAAATGAATGCGCCAAGGAGTGGGGGCAGTCACTATGCGTTCCGTAAGCCGGGGAGGAATCCGATCACAATTCCAAAGCATGAACCGGTCAAGAAGATATACGTCGATATGGTTCGAGAAGTAGTGGAGGAATCGGCACATGAAAACGATTGAGTATTATATGGGTCTTCCGTATCGCCTGGAGATCCTTCCGGATCCGGATGAAGGCGGCTATGTAGCGCGTTATCTGGATCTTCCTGGATGTATTACAGTCGGAGATTCCATGGAGAGCGTTGCAAAAAATGCCGAGGACGCAAAGAGGGAATGGCTGACTGCGGCCATGGAGAATGGCACCCAGATTGCAGAGCCAGTGGATATGGCAGGGTATTCAGGGCAGTTCAAGCTCCGTATTCCAAAGAGCCTTCACAGGAGGTTGGCTGAGCACTCCAAAGAAGAAGGAGTCAGCATGAATCAGTACTGCGTCTATCTGCTCTCCAAGAACGATGCGTTGGAGAAGGTATGAGTATGGACTGATAGCGGCTTGTGACAACAATTTGACAACAGCAGGTCGTATGCCCTGCAGAAGCAGGATAAACGGAGCCAATCGGAGTCAGACCATACCAAGGAACAAAACCTAAATGGGTTAGAAAGCGTATTTCATTTTCGAGCTGGAATAGGGTTCCCCGAAGTAAAAAGCATAGTTAACGGGGTACTTTCCACTAATCTATAGAATGTACCCCGGTAACTTGCCAATTCTGCCGCCGTCAGTGTTTCGACATGGGTTGTCGTAAATTGAGGCTGGGGACGATTTGCATGATTGTATGCTGCATCTCTTTTGTGGATAGCCGTGGCTTTGGTATTGATGCCGATACTGTCGAACAGGCTTACTGCAAAGCCGTAAAGATGGCAGGTATGAGCAGGGGATACCAACGGGCATGCGGTGTCATATACAAAGTAATCCCTTAGAGCAGGATAGGAAAGCGTCTTTGTGATATACAAACGGCTTAGAAAGTAACGTGTCCCCTGTCACAAGGATCTTAGAGACCACAATGCCTAACAATGGAAAAAATCTCTGGGATGAAAGACTGCTACCATCCTAAACCGCAAGGCGGTCAACTACCGTGGCAGGATATAGCCAACTGTCTTGATAAAAAGTAGCCAACTACCGTGGTAAAATATGACCAACTACCGTGTTTATGCTGATGAAAAGGTTTTTGGTGAACGCTGTGAAAGAATACCTTCCTAGAGTATGCGACGAGCTTCTAGCTTTCCGTTTGCGTTCAAAAGGGGCCGTGCTCGTTGAGGGTCCGAAATGGTGCGGCAAGACAACCACGTGCGTCCAGCAAGCGCGAAGCGTCTTGTATATGCAGGCTCCCGAAACGCGCGAGCAGAACATGCGCATGGCGGAGCTTAGCCCCCAGCTACTTCTCGACGGTGACGCACCGCGTCTCATCGACGAATGGCAGGATGCACCTTCTCTGTGGGATGCGATTCGTTTCGAAGTTGATCGGCGCGACAAGTTCGGTCAATTCATCCTGACTGGTTCGAGCGTGCCAGTCGATGTTCGCAAGATGGCCCACTCCGGCACCGGGAGGATCGCCAGGTTGCGCATGCGGCCGATGTCGCTGCTCGAGTCGCGAGACTCGTCGGGCTCGGTTTCACTTAAGGGCATGTTCGCGGGTGAACGGCCGACTGCTCGGGCGCAGGTGGGCACCATAGAAGACCTGGCCTTCCTTGTCTGCCGGGGAGGTTGGCCGAAAGCGGTCGGACAGGATCGGAACGTCGCCTTACAGCAGGCACTCGACTATGTTGACGCTATTATCGACGTTGATATAAGTCGCGTCGATGGCGTCAACAGAAGCGAAGCCTCTGCGCGCGCGTTGCTTCGATCCTATGCAAGGCTCAGCTCCTCGCAGGGTGCGCTCGAATCCGTCCGCAAGGATATGGATTCCGCCGCTGCGCTGGGAGAGAGTGCCTTCTTTGGCTACATCGAGGCTTTGAGGAGACTGTTCGTTATCGAAGACCTCGAGGCTTGGAGTCCGAACCTGCGCTCCAAGACGGCGATACGCACTTCTCCGACGAGACACTTCGTCGATCCCTCGATTGCAGCTGCGGCACTCGGAGCGTCTCCAGCCGACCTTGTCGCTGATCTGAACACGTTTGGTCTCCTGTTCGAGAGCATGTGTATCCGCGACTTGCGGGTTTACGCATCCGCTATGGACGGCTCGGTGGCACATTACCGCGACAAGTCCGGTCTTGAAGCCGACGCCGTAGTCCATCTTCGCGATGGCTCCCACGGCCTTATCGAAGTTAAGCTCGGCGGCGAGTCCGCCATCGCGCAGGGAGCGCAGTCGCTCAAGACGCTTGCAGACAAGGTTGATCAGAAGCGCATGGGCGCGCCGGCGTTTCTCATGGTGCTCGTTGGTTTGGGAGACTTCAGCTATTGTCGCGAGGACGGCGTGATGGTGGTGCCGGTAAGGGCTCTCGGTGTGTAGCAGCGGCAATCCAATCACGCTTGCAGGGTTTTAGGGATCAACCATGGATGTCTCCAATGGAATCAAATCTCTGACAAAGGCGATCGCCACGATCAGGAAATTGACAGGACTGCCTATCTCCGAGATATAGAATCCAAAGAAGAGGCGCTGAAACAGCTTTATAGGTGATATGGGTTCTTACTTTGAACCCAGTTGCTTGCTGTCAAGCAATGTTGCCGCCGGCCATACCGAATATTCTTCCGAGGGCCAATTTACCCCTTAGCGAAGGTTGGGGAGGGTCTGCTGCAGTTCATTGCGGCGTGATTTCGGCCGTGCATCGCAACCCTTCGTCTCAGCATTTCAGATGCTTATCTTAGACGGGTTCGGGAACCCACCGGCACGCCCTTTCGCGGTGTTCCCAGACAACCTCGGAACATTCCCCAAAACGGCCGTTTCTGGAACGAGGATAGGAGCGATATGAGATTCGGGTATGCGCGGGTGTCGACTGAGGAGCAGGGGTCCGATCGTCAGGTCGACGCGCTCGAGAGCGCCGGATGCGAGCGCATCTACCTCGAGAAGGCGTCCGGTGCAAACCATCTCGGAGATCACGGGGGCGACCGGTATCAGCAAGAGCACGCTGTACCGAAACCTTGCGCGCGAAGCCGACATGCCGCCGTCTGCCGAGACGGTGGACGTACAATGTGCAGATACGGACAGGAGGGAAAATGACCAGTGACGATGCTAGCATTCGAGCGAGGAAGCCCAAGCTCACCGTCGATGAGCAGATCGATCACCTGAGGTCCAAAGGTGTGACGTTCGACCTGTGCCCAGAGGAGGACGCCCGCGAGACGCTCTCCGACAAGACGTACTACTTCAAGCTCGCGGCCTATCGCGTGCTCTTCGACAAGCGCGTCGGAGGCGAGCGTGACGGGGAGTACGTCGGGCTCGACTTCGGGCAGCTGCGCGACCTCGCGGCCATTGACCACATGCTCAGGTACACGCTGCTGCCGATGACGCTAGACATCGAGCACTTCGCCAAGGCCAAGCTCATGCGTGAGGTCACCGAGCGGGTAGGCGAGGACGGCTACTCGATCGTCGCGGACTACCTGGCGAGCCTTCCGAAGAAGAGCCTGGACATCCGCAATGGCGAGATAAGGCGCCTCGAGAACGACAGGTACAGCGGCAACCTTGTCCGCAGGTACGACGGTGCCTATCCCGCATGGGTGTTCATCGAGCTCATCTCGTTCGGCGGGTCCATCGACTTCTACCGCTTTTGCGCCCTCAGATGGGACGACAGGGGGATGCGGAAGGAGCACTACCTGCTGAAGCAGGTCAAGGCCGTCAGAAACGCCTGCGCCCATTCGACGGCCATCGTCAACGGCTTCGCGCCCGGGACGCCCAGCGACGTCCGGACCCCGAACGAGGTCGCCCGCGCGCTTGCGGAAATCGGACTGAACAAGCGGGCGAGGCATTCGAAAATGTCGAACTCAAGGGTCCAGCAGATAACGATGACGGCCTTCGCCTACAGGGAGCTCGTCAAAGGAACCCACAGCAGGGAGATGTGCCGTATACTGGTAGACGCCTTCATCGCCAGATCAGAAGAGCGTTCGGGCTGGTATGTCCGATCGGACTATTTCCGTTCCGCCCTGGCCTTCTTGAACAGGGTGTTTGACAGATGGATCTAGGCGGTCCATAATGTATCCAGCTAAAAAACCTTAGGGTTTTGCGGGGCGGGGTTGCGAAAGCGGTCCTGCCCTAGTTTTTTGCCCATAGCCCGCGACGGAAGGTGCTCGACACGTTGTTGTTGTCAAAATACTCCCAAATCTGGTACTGATTTGACATGTGGACCTGCGATGGCATCTGCCAGCATGACAATCGGACTGAAGCAGGAGAATCGCAAGAAGCTCGATCTCAAGATGTCAAAAGTATAGTGAAATCGTTATACATTTGACATAACAGGCGCATCCGACACCCTAACGCTGCGTCTGCAACGGTGATAAGTTACAAACGCGGTTTGTCATTGGTTGCGAACGGGCTTCCTCTATAGACCGTATACGCGTCGGAGCAGCTCGACGCCCTCGTCGAGCGTCAGGGGAATCCTCATCTGCTTCAGGGGAACGCCTTCAATCAGCACTGTCTCGCAGAACTCGGCCATGTCGGCGCGGATCGACTCGGACAGCTCGGACAACGTGTTCGGGGTGAAGAGCTGGACAAGCCTGAAGACGTCCTTCTTGTGTTTCTTGACGTCGCTCGAATCGACCCTTTCGCCATTGGCCTTGCGCTTCGACAAGTCGAGGAACGCTTTCGCCTTGAAGGGCACGAGGTGCACCTCGTCGAGTACCGTGACGCCGCCGACCGTCTTGCGGCCGGACTTCATGTAGGCGTAGTAGTAGTCGTCGAGTAGGATGGCCGACAGGCTCGACGCCTCGTCATCTGCGGGCAGCGGCACGACGGTCAGCCCCTCGGCTCCTCGATGAACGAGGTGGCCTTGCTGAAAAGCTCCACCACGCTTGGGAAGCCGGCGACGCGCGGCTTGGTGAAGCGGTAGAAGTGGACGTCTGCCGAGCTCCTCCACCCGCAGTCGTAGTCGCCGTCTCTCACCAGTCTTCATACGGCCGCAGTGACCTCGGGCAGCCGGTTTTCGACGAGCAGGATGACGTCTATGTCCTTCGTTGCCCTGAAGTCGAGGTCAGCCCACTTAAGATGATGTCGCATGCCGTTCCGCCTATGATCGCATAGCAGTCCTCGAGGCCTTCCATATACCTCGAGAAACGGTCCAACCCGTATACCTCGCCTACCGCCATAATTCCTCCTCAAACAGCGCGTTCAGCTGGCCAATCACGCGCTCGTCCCTTTCTCCTACGAGCGTCAGCGCGAGGGACACGTCGTCTACCGCACTCCCCCCAGCTATGCGCGGGTCGTATGCCCAGACCTGGATCTGGACTGTCTCCTCATCGGGAAGCTCACCAAGCTGAGCCTCATCGAATACGTAGTTTCCAAGCGCTCTCTTCGACACCGCGCGCTGCTCCGTTTTCGGAGTCGTCAGCATGCTGCGTTCGGAAAGCGCGCTCTCTCCCGCAAGCGGGAGGAGGCTCGTCTGAGCGTCTTTTCTCGCGTGCATAGTCCGTACGACGGGATTTCGCAGGCATTCCATCGCGCTCTTTACGAGGGCGTTTCTGTCCCCGTTGCGGCTGATGATCACCTCGCGCCCTTCCTTGGACTTCTCTACCAGGCCCCTGCGCGCAAGGTCGTCGAGCGCCCTCGAAACGCTGGACGACGGCATGCCGGTCACCTCCATCAGGCCTTCCGATGTGCGAAGCTCGGGGTCGGACATCAACGTGACCAGAACGGCCTGGGCGCCGGGAGCCAAGATTTTCGCGAGAGGGGCCCGCTCCCGCCCCGTGCTCGCCACAAAGCCGAGCATCGGGAGGAACGCCTGTCTGTCCGGCACGACGAACGGGACTCCCTGGGAGACGAGGGCCTTGCGCTGCCTTGCGTCGATCTGCGCGACTATCGCGACTGGCATGCCCGCTCGTGCCGAGACCTGGGAGACTATCCTCTTGAGCTCGGGAAGGGATGCCTCCCGCTCTACCTCCGCCGCGATGAAGCCCACCCCGTTGCAGGAACACAGACGGTAGCTCACTGCCTTGGCCAGGAATAGCGGCAGATCGCCTGCTCCCGACCACTTCCCGTCGGTGACGAGAAGCCCCATCCCCTCTTTCAGATACGATTTGAAATCTTTTAATCCCATTCCTTTTGCATATTTCCATCGATATTGGGACTATACATCTTTACTGGGAATATGACTAGGTTCACGCTTTCGAGAAGATACCATGATGAGATCTTCCCGCAGTCGCGCAAAATACGCCCATGCGGCAGGATTGGGGGCCAGACGGCCCCGATTCCGATACATACGTGTGGATCGAATCTCTTTATCCCATGAGGTGTACTCGCTTGCTGTTGTTCCTGTTGTAGTGTCTCCGGCATGTCAGCAGGCGGCACAAGGCCACCGGACTCGTGTCGTTTGCCCCGTCGGGACAGAAAGGAGGACAAACGGTGGCTTAGCCAGCCACGCGACATCGGGCGATTGTCGTACGGCGCAAGAGGAAGGCGATTGGATGGAGGAATTCGACCATGAAGACGCTGGCTAAGCTCATCGGGGCGTTCGCGAGGTTTCTCGTGCACGCCACCTTCCGCTTCATGAGATTGTTTGGGGCATGACAGAACGTCCGAGAAAATTGAGCTATCCAACTGTCCAAATATGTTGTACACTTGGACAGTAAATTTGGACAGTGTCGTCGCGAACCACACCTCATGCCGGTAGGCGCATGTTCGGAACGACTCGGGAGACTCATAGTGATAACGGACGAAGAGTTGGCGAAAGCCATCAAGAGCTTGCGTATCTCCGGAACGGACTCTCAGGACATACTGCCAAAAGTTCATGCCTATTCTAGAGCAATACATCAATGACGAGTCCACTGGAGTGGTTTACCTAGACATTAAAGATTATCGAAGCAAAGCTATTGCGGAGAGCGCAACAGAGGACGACAAAGCGTTTTACGAGAATTTGACTGGTTCTCTCTCGATTAGCTGGGTCCCTACTTTGATACACGTAAGATATGGAATTCAGGTATCTCGCTATGAGTTCTTGAGCAGGGAATATTACGAATTACCTGCTCGGGATCAAGCAGCGGCTGAAGAGGAGGCTATCACGGAGTTTCATAGGTGGATGTCTCGTGAAACCATCGGTTACAAGGATATAGATGGATGAGCCTATATCTGGTTGGAGAGGTCGCGTAATGAGTTTAGCGATTGTGACGAAAGACATAGTGAAGAAATACGATGGTCAAAACGTCCTCGATAAGGTCAGCCTATCTGTGCTTGAAGGGGATATCTATGGGTTGGTGGGACGGAACGGCGCAGGTAAAACCACTTTTATGAAGATAGTCTGCGGCCTGTCCTCGCCGACATCCGGCTCCATGTCAATTTTGGGTGCCGACCCGCTTACCAAGGGGTCTGAATCTTTTTCTAAGATCGGATCACTAATAGAAACGCCCTGCTTCTTCCCATACATGAATGCCACCGACAACTTGATGCTGAAATGCATCTGCTGTGGCATTGACGCCCCCGACAAGCACATAAAAGAGTTACTGGAGCTTGTTGGTTTGCAGAACGTGAGAAACAAACATACCAGAGATTTCTCGCTTGGCATGCGGCAACGCTTGGGGTTGGCCATGGCGTTAATAGGGAATCCAGAGCTTCTGGTTTTGGATGAGCCTATAAATGGTCTCGATCCCCAGGGAATCGCCGAGATCCGCAGCTTAATCCTCAAAATCAACCGGGAAACAGGCACAACGATCGTCATTTCCAGCCATATCTTATCGGAATTGTCCAAAGTCGCAACCAGGTATGGCATTTTGGACTGTGGAAAGCTGGTTTACGAAAACTCGAGAGAAGCGCTTGAGGCAGAGTGCGAGAACAAGGACATGTCCTTTGAAGATTTCTACTTTCAGATCACGCAAGGAGATGGAAGATGACGCATGTGCTGAGAATGGACGTATATAGGCTTCTTAAGAGCAGGCTCTTCTATATAATACTGATCATTCTCTTGATGATCACGGTGCTCTGCGCCGTTATTGCAGACACTTCGATCCATGCGTCGCCCGCCGATACGACGTCTAGCACGTCCGAGCAGAACTCCATTGTGATAATCGACGACAGCAGTGTGTCTGAACATGACGCAAATCATTCAAATAAAGTAGATTTCATCTGCGACGTGTTTTCTGGAAATATCGTCGCTATGACGATGATCGTCTTTGCCGCCTTGTTCGCCGGGGCCTATAGAAGGACAGGGTACGAAAAGAACGTCGTTTGTTCGGTCAGGAGAAGATGGTACTTCGTCGCCTCTAACGCCGTCATCTGCCTGTTGGTCTGCGTTCTTACGGTATCGCTCTTGCTTGGGGCCTCCGCGCTGAGCAATACGCTCATCATAGCTGGGTATGCGGATCTGCCTTTTGGATCGATCTCGAAATTGGGCCGTTTCGCCGTCTCGTATTGCGCATTGCTAGTATGCGCGACGTATGTGATGTCGTGCTTCATCCGCCTCTGCAAAAACCATGTCATCGGGATCGTTGTTGCTTTGGTGTATGGAAGCGGAATCGTGTACGGCATAGTCAACCTGGCTCTCGCTCCCCTGCTTGGGCCAAGCTTTAGAATCGAAGCGTTTCTCCCGTTGGGAACAATGTATGGCCTCTCTGTGAGTATGCCGGATCAAGCATTCTGTAGAGCCATCGTCATCGCGTTGATTTTTGGAACACTCTCGGTTGCAATCGATGTGATGGCGAGCAACAAAAGAGATATCCCATGCTGAGTTCCAAAGGCCGTCCCCGAAGTCGTGGAGTTCGAGGACCTTCCTTCTGCTGACACGCATATGTGCCTCCAATGTCCATGCGGCCGCCTATTCGACCGTCATGCACAGAGGGTGCGCCGCGTGCTGACATGGGTCAGTTTAATTTGGATTGGTGGGTCAGCAGGACTGGATGGTTGGGTCAAAACGAGCGTAATTTACACTAGCAGCGCGTTTCTGCTCCTACACCAACATTCACGACGCGATCGAGCCAGCGTGATGTAGCGAAGTTTGGTGGTTTCCTCTGTCAAAGCGGCCATGCTAGAGCACCTTCTTCGAGAGTTCATCCATCATGCACGCGCGCATGAATGCGGAGAAGCTCATGCCGCGCAGCTCTGCGGCTTCCTTCGCGCTCTCTCGGAGGTTCTCGGGGATGCGGAAGGTGACCGCCACCTGCTTTCCCCCTGTGAGGTAGCTGCGGATGTCGGTCTCGTCCGCATTACTCTTCACGAGCTCGCTGTACGACATGGTCCTGCCCCGTTCCTTTGCAGTTTGCAATATATTTGCTTGCTGCAAATTATATACTGTTGCAAACGGTGAATCGGCAATCTTCGTGTTTAAAGACGAGGAGCATCTATGAGCTTCAAGCAGCTGGAAACGCTTCATCCTGTGCTCGCTCGGATAGACGAGCTCCAGGAAAGGGCCGACGAGGCGAAGGCGGCGCAGCCCGATGCATACGATCGCATCATGGAGTCGTGGGCAATCGAGTCCACCTACAACTCGAACAACATCGAGGGCAGCACGCTGTCTCTCGGCGACACGGCGTTGCTCTACGACGGCGTTCAGGTGGACGGCCTGGAAAACGACATCAGGCAGGCTGAGGGCGGGTTCGCCGCGCTCAGGTTCCTGCGCTCCGTGGTGCCCGGGTGCGCACCGCTTTCAGAAGCGCTCATCAAGCGCGTCCACGAGCTCGTGTTCGCCGAGGCTAAGGACCTGGCGACGAGGGGCGTGTACCGCAAGGTCGAGGTCGAGATTACCGGGACCAGCTTCCAGCCCGCGCCGAGCACATACGCGCCCGAGCGGATGGCAGATCTGGTCGAGATGTGCGCGAACACGAATCGGCATCCGGCCATCGTCGCGGCGCTGTTCCATCTTGAGTTCGAGAGCATCCACCCGTTCGTGAATGCCAACGGGCGCACGGGCAGGCTCATAAGCAACTACCTACTCATGTCCTCGGGCTTCGAGCCTGTGAACATACAGGCGGAGTCAAGGGCGCGCTACATCGCCGCCATACGTGCCTTCCAGGAGGGCGATGACCCATACCCGTTCGCCGCGTTCTTCTGCGTCAACCTCGTGGAGCGGCAGGAGAAGGTGCCCTCGCTCCTCGTCGCGGGCGCTGCGGACGCCGATGCGCAAGCGCATTCGGAGATCGGGGTTTTCCTCCGTGACTCAGCTGATTCGAGCAATGAAATGCCCGGTGGAACCCCCAGCAGTTCCGATAACCATGCTAAGAGTTCCGATAATGGCGGAAAGAGTTCCGATAACCTTTCCGCGTCGGAACGGAAGGCGCTCTCGCACATGGAGGGAATGGAATCCGTCAGGAGCTCCGAAGTGGCTGACTTGCTTGGGATGTCGCAGCGCGGTGCGCAGAAGCTGCTCAATCGCTTCGTCGACAAGGGACTCGCCTCCTCCTTCGGGGCGAACAGGAACAGAAGATATTCGGTCGAGAAGGAGCATCGATGATGGCGCGGGCAAACCCCTCCCGCATGCCGTCCGCTAGCGACTGGGCGAGGTCGGGGGCGCCGGCCTTGGCGACGTTGGGGCTGCGGGCATCTTAGCCCGCGTCCGACGCCAGCCTCTTCGGCGTGGTCCTGCCCAGAAGACGGCCCGAGACCTTCTCCGGCCACCCTATCTTTGGGTCGTACCGCCACGACCTCTTGCAGGGGCACCGCCTGCCCCATAGACGCTTTATCTCGGTGCCCTTGGGCCCGTCGAGATCCCCCGCCATTCCTGCCTCCACATGCCAGCCTAATGGATAAGCACGAATGTTACGCTAAGAGGGTCCAGCCGCCGAGTCGAGCAGGACTACTCAACAGGCGTTATTATATAGACTTATCCGCTTGCAAGAAGAGGGTGCTGAGATGAGCGTTTATATTGGCATAGAGAACTCTCTCATTAGTTCTATTAAGGATACCTTAGATGACAGAAGTGGACATGGCCTGGATCATGTTTTGCGCGTGAGAACGCTAGCGCTATTGTTCGCAGATAGCGAGGGAGCTGATCCAGATATCGTTGAGCTCGCGAGCCTTCTGCATGATGTTGATGACTACAAACTTGTGGGCACCAATAAATCTCAAGAACTCAATAATGCAAAACGATTTCTCGAAAATGCTGGCATAGGGAGCAAGGCGTGCGAAACGATCTTGCAGATCATAAGAACCATTGGATTTAGCAAACGTCTTGAAGGAGTCCGTCCAAGCACTATTGAAGGAATGGTCGTCAGCGATGCTGATATGTGCGATGCTATTGGCGCCGAAGGCATTCTTAGAGTTCATAAATATGGGATATCCAGGCAAATCCCTTTCTTCAATAAACTGCTAGTGCCTGAAGTGAACAACCTCTCTGCAGATGGATATCAGAATAATCCAAGCAAGCACAGTGTCCAACACTTCTTCGACAAATTGTTGAGAGTTCCATCAATGATGTTAACCGAGACGGGGAGAGCTGAGGCTAAAAGGCGACAAACCATAATGATTGACTTCCTTAAGGAGTTATTCCGCGAAGAGTCCTCTAAAGATTGGAGTGAATTTCTAGCTTCCTATCTCAAGAATGATCCTAAGGTGCTGCCAAATGTAACGCTATAACCTGGGCCCTAGCATGGTATTCATAAAATAATTGAACTGTAAGTGTGGTATAGCCCCGTTGACGAAGGGCGAGGGCGGGAGGCACGGTTTGGCAGGATTGAAGACGACGGTGGTGCTGAGCGCAAAGGACGGGGAGAGAATCGAGCAGCTGGTCCGCATGCGTACGGCCCATGCCGTCACCAGCACTGATTTTGGAGGCGGTCCATGAGCTGGTGCTGCACGGGTTCGCAAACCTGGGACTTGCTCGCATCTGGTGCGGCTACTTTGACGGGAACATAGGATCGAAGAGGGTCCAGGAGAAGTGCGGCTTTCGCTACCGCCACACGGCAAAGGACGTGCCCTGCGTCATCGAGGGGCTGCTGAGAGACGAGCACGTTTCCTGCTTGGAGGGATGGGAGGGTTGGCGTTGGGCGAATCCAGCCTTCCCAGTGGGGTCGGCGGTATCGCATGGCTGCCGCGGCACACCTGTCCCGCCATCGCCTGCCTCGGACTTGTCGTGACCAAGCGTCTTGCGTACCTCCAACACACCCGGCGGCAAATGTGAGCTGAGTATAAGGAGGCTACCGCTCGACTACTCGACCACGGGTTAACACCCTTGACCATAGGCCAGACAGTCGGGTGCCAGGGCATCAAAGGGCTCGTTCAGTATCTAAGGAAGACTGCCCCCTCCTCAATCGAGGATAGGATGCAGAACGCTATCCATAAGGGCACTCCGCATGGATATGCGTACCCTTCAAGCTCAGCGTATCAAGAAAGGCCGCGTCCACAAGATCGTTCGCGAGGAGAAGGCCCCTCATCCTCGATCTCACGGGCACCTGTCATCACTTTAGCTATCCTGTTCGACACGCAGTAGCAAGACGGCAAGCGCACACATGCCGTTTATCGCTGCCATGGCGCAGGCGATTGCGCCTGTCGTGCCTGCAGCTAGCCCCGTACCCATCCCAAAGCCGATCATGGAGCAAAGGTGAGCCGGAAGCCAAAGGCCAGAGTCCCTCCGGGCGCGGAAGAGGGAGATAAGGAACAAAACAGCCCCCATGAGCATGCAGCCAACAAAGAGCAGCCTGGCGGCGTTTGGGGTGCTCTCGGTAAAGATGACGTCTATGCAGAGTATCTCCGCTGCGTAGAAGACGCCGAGCAGAAGGCATGTGGTCGCAGCTGCACGTTGATGGCGCAGATAAAAATTCAGGTAAAGATTCAACATGATGTCCTCCACGAGCAGATGTAATGGGGGCGAGGCCATTGTACATGGGGCCGAAGGCACCGAGACACGTTCTCTTTGCGAGACCGCTTTTGCCATGTCCTTTCCAACCACCTTTCGACCAGTAGCTCTAGAAGGACCGTGGTCCGTCGCTGAGCCGGCTCTCGAGCTTCGGGGGCGACCGAGTGTCTCACAGGCGACCGGGTGGCGACCGGGCCGACCGCCGGCTGGTTTGGGGATCATGCCCTACTCGCCCCCCTCGCCTATTCGTCCCTTGATGCGCTGCTCCGCGCGAGAGTAGAGCGCGCTGATGGCAAAGCAGATGGCACCACCGATGACGAACGAGACCACGCGGGCGACAGGCGAGAGAAACGCCGCGTCCACCAGCACGAGCCTGAAGACGCAGACGATAACGATCGTCAGGCCGTACAGGCGCAGCGCCCTCAGGAGCGCCTTGAAACCGACGATGATGCAGATGAGAGCCGTCACCATGACGACGATTCCGGCAGCGAAGGGAATGTCCATCTGTGCAGTCGAGCATTGGGTGAGCGCTAGCCCGAGCAGCGAGAACACTATACCCTCCGCTACTTGCAGCGCCTCCGTCGGTCGGGGCCTCTCGGACAAGAAGTCCCATAGGCGCAAGCCGACGAGCGCCATCAGGATGATCAGGGACGGGACGTAGGCATAGGTATCCGGTGAGTTCGGTCGGCCAGGCAACAGGCCTGCGGCATCTCCCGTGAGAGCCCACAGGCTAACCAAAGCGGAGACAGCCAGCTCGTTGACTGCCGCCCCCATCCAAAACGTGCCGGATGCCACCCTTCGTCTCCACGCCTGAAGCGCATATACGCCGACAAGCAGTACGGCAAGAATCCCCGCGACGATTTCTTGGGCATGCTGGTAACCTGCCGCGTTCACGATGATGTGTATCGAGAGCTCGGCCACCGCCAGGCAGGTGAGCATGCGGGGGCGGAGCCTGGGAGCCTCAACATCCCCACCAAGGGCCTCGACAACCCTCGAGCGAATGCGCCACGAGAGGTATGCCAATGCCGTGAGCATCACGACATAGGTAAACGCGGTGCCCACGCCCGCCCGCTCAACCAGTTCACCGTACCCGGAGGTCAGCATCAGCAGGGCGTCCAGGCCCAAGGTGACGTCGCCGATCGACGCATACGCCGAATCATGCATCGCGTACGCAAGCACATAGAAGTAAGCGGCGACAAGAACCACATAGGAGAGATTGGGCTGGGGCAAAAGCGATAGATGCGTCGAGAGATATCGCAGCAACAGAAGAAACGCCGCCATGCCCCCCAAGAGGCAGAGGGACAGCTTGCCGAGTTCCGCATCCACCAGGCGCTTGCGCATCAGCCAGAGGATCAGCGCGACTCCTGCCGCTAGGCAGGCGATACCGATGAGCGTCGAGTGTGCCTCGGCGAGCATCACTGCGCGTGCCGCATCGTTCCCAGGGGGCACCGTGCCCGCCGAGAGGCCGCTGGCTTGGAGGATCAGCTGGCGTGCGACGGCGCATACGTCTACGAGAAGCACGCCAAACCAGGCAAGCTTGCCCATCGCGTACAGCGTCGTTGTCACGTCCCGCTCCTCTTCCTCCTTCCCAGAGAGCGCCAGCAGTAGAGAGAGGACGCTTGCGCCTGCGAACTGCAGGAAGAAGGCCACGGCGATCGGGGTGGACAGGGACGTGTCACGGGACCCCATGCCTCCCACCCCAAAGTAGTCGCGCATGAACAGGCTGGCGATCAGGGTGAGCACGAGCGAGACCAGGAGCCCGTACCGGTACGTCCGCCTCAGGCACAGGACGCTGCCCGCCACGACGAGGGTGCAGGACAGCGTCTGGTACGTGATAACAAGGGGCAGGCGTGTCTCGCTGAAGCCAAAGGAGTAGGAAAAGCAGACCGAGATTACCATCCCCATATGGACCAGCACGGAGAGCGCAGTGGACTCGAACCTCCTCACGAGCACCATACAGGCTGCCATCCAGGCGAGCATCAGGCCGAAGGCGGGTACCTCGCCAAGGTAGCGAAAGTACACGTGGGTCATGAGCACAGAGATGAATATTGCGCCCATGCCCGCCCCCAGAAGGGATATCGAGAAGGCACTCACGTGGCGTCGCGCCGCCGCCAGCCCCGCAGACGCCAAGACGAGGCTGAGAAGCCACATGAGTGCGCAGCGGACCTCGTTGCCAAGGGTGGGGATCACGAGGATGCCGAGGAAGACGAGGCCGAGAAAGACGAGGAGGACGGCAGCGAGGCCTATGACGTTTCTGCCAAACGTTCCCTCGAGCGAATCGGACCTCTCGGCGAGGTCCCTGTCCTCGGGCATTGCGGCGAAGGTAGCCGGAGCAGCCGGCATCATGCCAGGGGGTACCGGAGGTTGCCCGGAAGAGGAGATAGGTGCAGGTGGGCGCCCGGGTACAGATGGGCGCTCGGGCGCAGGCGAGAGGGGCGTCGAGGCGCCTGACTCGTAGGGCCAGGATGCTGGTGGGACGGGCGCGTTTGCGTTGGGCCAAGGGTTCGAGACACCGTGCTCGTAGGGCCAAGGACTCGGGGCATCGGGCTCGTTGGTATGGGACCATGCCGCTGGAATGGGCGGGCCTTGTTCGCTGCCGCCATGTTGTGGGGGTGCGGCCGCCGACTCCCTCTGGTCGCCGCGCGCCCTCATCTCCTCCACCTCAACTCGGCTGTTGAGATTTCGTACCCAGTCCTTGAGGGCGTCGATCTCGCGACGGCACATACGCAGCTCGGACACGCAATATGCCGCTAGGACCAGCATGACAAGAACAAAGCACTCCGTGAGGAATTGCATGAGGACCATCTCCGAGCTGTGGGCTATTCGCTCCTGTCCACATCGCCTTTACGTATTCTCGAATATAGCACATGGGGCTGAGACGAACGCTGTGGTGGCACAGAGCCGCTGTGACTAATCTCATGTCGCCGTCCCGGCATGCTGGGTGCCTCATCCTCTGCTGTGACGTTACCTATCACCTGTGATCCGCTTATCCCACAGGGCCTTGGTGCGGTCCGCGCTGCCACCTACCCCTGAACGTACTGCACGACATGTTCATCGCAGAGTGGCAGTAAGTCTGACTTTCCGGCGCTTCCTTAGCCCGCTGGACACAGACCCGAGCCGTCGCCTGCCCCGAGGGCCTGCGCCCGGCTGCGAAGACCTATGGGCCGCCGCCCGCGCGTGGCGGACGTCTCCGGCGCCATGCGGCATGAGGCTCTCACCTACGGGCGTGCGGCGGCCGCCAGGCATGCGGGGGACGGCGTTGGTGCTGCGGAGGAGGG
>ERZ773003.932-NODE-932-length-19136-cov-12.420837_pt1 | contig 19136 bp, 16 predicted proteins | sample MGYA00580668_ERZ773003 | MGnify/ENA primary metagenome ERZ773003 (study PRJEB29015, sample SAMEA2738002) | human oral metagenome | biome: human oral; feature: human-associated habitat; material: dental | place: China | collected 2126 ... | reverse complement strand
ATATTTGGACATATTTTCCTTGGCAGCTTGAAAATCTCCTTTTAAATAAGCCACTCGACCTTGGATAATTTGGTAATTCTCACGATATGTTGCCCTAAAGGGCTTAATAGATTTTTCTGATTGAACTCTTAACATGTCTACATAGAGCTTAAGATTAATAGAATCGTGTAACACTAGAACAATAACTTTTCTAGATACAAATCTTAAATATAAAACAAGAATAAGGAATCCCAACATCAATGATATAAATATTAACGACCATAATTTTTCATTACCTTTAGATTCTAGAATCACTGCTATCACTCCCAAAGATATTCCTAAGACTGAACTAATTTGAATAATAGTTTCTATTTGTAACAGAGTGTTTTCTGTCGCCCTACTTACTATTTTTTCAATCAATTTCATATATTACTCTCATTTCACTAATTTTAAATATTTCTTCGCTTCCTGAACATAAAAGAGTTCTGGATTTTCATGGGCAATACTTTCAAACAAACTACGAGAACCAGCTTCATCTCCTTTTAGCTGAGCATTAAGAGCGCCATAATAAGAAAACATGATTCGAGCTAGCTTACTTTCTGGCTCAGTAATGTTAAAGTAGTCGTTTGATTTTTTCTTTAAAACAATATCCTCTATAGCTTTTATTATGTTTATTACATTCGTCTTCCTAGCAACCTGAGAATTTGTTCGAACTTTTAATGTAGCTAACATATCGATTTGGTTCGAAATTTCTTCTGCTCTATCAGCATGGATAAGTGAAAGAATCTTAAAGTAAATTGTGGATAATTCGATTTCAAATTTCTTATTAAAATTTTTACCCTCAAAATTTATTCGTTCCAAATTATCAAGTGTTTCTTCAAACTTTCCTTGGTAGTATGTGGCTTGGGCAATAGCTAGTAAACAATTTGCATTATTAAACAGTTGTTGAGACTTGACTGAGTGTTCAGCTACATAACGATAATAACTTATGTGCTTGTCGAAATTAATATCTGTCAAAAAGATATTATCTACAGCTAATTTAACCAGTTTATTGTTTAATGAAATCAATGTCTCAAACCCAAAACATACTACCGTATAAGTAATGAATTTCATAAAATTCATTTCCCCACCTTTAAATAATTCAACAACCATGCCTATAAATGATAGGCAAACTATAGGAATTAAGCAAATGTATACTATTTTTGTCAAATTATATAATTTGGGAATTTCAAATCTAGATATTTTCAACGAATAGTTATTTATTATCTCTTTCACCATTATCCTCCATTGTAGAACTTAAATATAAGAAGTCGATCGCAATTACTAGAATCGCTATCAAGACTCCAAAGCCAAATGTCGATGCACTAACTGTATCACCATTAATTAAAGTACCAATAACAAAAACTGTAGCAACTACCTCTTTCCCCAGTTTTAAACCTATTCTCCATGATATACCTTCCACAATCCTGTCTCGTTAGTAAATTTAACTGTTGCATAGTCTTGTTTGATCTGATTACTCTCTTTTACTTAATTTAAACGAAAGGTACTAGGAAACATTATTACTTCCTAAATATTTTTTCGCTTCCTGAACATAAAAGAGTTCTGGATTTTCATGGGCGATACTTTCAAACAAACTACGGGCACGAGCTTCATCTCCTTTTAATTGGGCATTGAGAGCGCCATAATAAGAAAACATGATTCGAGCTAGCTTATTTTCTGGTTTGGTGGTGTCGAAGTAGTCGTTTGTTTCTTTATTGAACACAATATCTTTTATGGCTTGGGCTTGAGCAACAAGTGTAGCTTTGCCTCCTTTAAAATCTGGTGCCTTGGACAATTGTTCCTCAAAGAAAGCAATATCTTGCGCATCTTGAAGATGAATGGAAACTGTTAATAGTTCAAAGCTTGATATTAAAAACGCAGGGGTTCTGAATCTCTTCCAAATTTTTTTCAAATCATATTTGGACATATTTTCCTTGGCAGCTTGAAAATCTCCTTTTAAATAAGCCACTTGTCCCTGAATAAATTGAAAATATTCTTGATACGTTGCCCTATAAATCTTAATCGATTTCTCAGATTGAACCCTAAACATGTCTTCATAGAGTTTAATATTAATAGCATCATTTAACATTAGATAAACAACTTTGCTAGATACAAATCTTAAATAAAATACAAAGACAAGAGCAAAAAAGTCAATAACTAATAATATGAGTCCCAATATTTCCAAATTGCTTTGAAATACTAAGAATACTGCCATCGCATCAACAACTAAGACTAAAAATACGCAAATTAGAATAACCCTATCAAGTTGTAGAAGAGTGTTTTCTGTCGCCCTACTTACTATTTTTTTAACTAATTTCATATATTACTCTCATTTCACTGATTCTAAATATTTTTTCGCTTCCTGAACATAAAAAAGTTCTGGATTTTCATGAGCGATACTTTCAAACAAACTACGAGCACGAGCTTCATTTCCTTTTAGCTGGGCATTGAGAGCTCCGTAATAAGAGAACATGATTCGAGCTAACTTATTTTCTGGTTTGGTGGTGTCGAAGTAGTCGTTTGATTTTTTATTGCAATAGATATCAACAATAGCCTTTAAACTCAAAATTTCTTTCTGATATTTTAAAAATTGCGATTGAACATTACTTGTTAGTTCTTCTATTTCTACCATTAACTCTTGCAATTCTAAATAATCATTCAAATGAACCAAGTTTAGGATGCTATAATACTTGATATGAAATATATAGTAGAGACTTTTGAATTTTTTTAGATTACTATTTTTTATTTTATACAGCAATTCTAAACTATCTTGGAAGTGTCCTCTATAAAAGGATACTCTTGCATTTGCCAAATATTTTGGAAGAATCTGAACATTTCTATTTAAAGAATTTGCATCAGCTCTAGCAACTATGTCCTGATACTTTGTTAAATTGATATCCTCAAATAAAATTTCAATTAAAGCCCTATCTAGTAATAATTTAGATAGAAGAATAAACAATATAAGAAGGACAAGAAATACTGTTAATACCTTTGTGTAAATGGTCGATGAATGGTTAAAAATATAAACATAAAACATTACTGTTGAAAACACTAAAAAATACAGCAAATATTTAAATATAATTTTAAGAAAAATTAATTCAATTTTATCAGCTGACCATGTTCTAATAATTTCTATAGTCCTTTTCATATAACACTCCATAACTAGCTATTAAATAACGCAGTAATTCCTACAAATAATGTAACCACAGCAGTTGCTACCTCACCAACCCCAGTAGAAAAAGCAAGAATCGTCCCAACTGTTACAATAGAAAGTCCAATCGTTTCAACTGGATGCTCTACAACCCAATTAAAAGCACCACTAACTACCTCACCTGTTGTATTTAAAATTTGGGTGAGATAATCCACCTTCCTCACTCCCATCTCATTAGTCGTTTTAACTGTTGCGTAGTCTTGTTTGACCTGGTTACTCTCTTTTACTTAATTTAAACGAAAGGTACTAGGAAACATTATTACTTCCTAAATATTTCTTCGCTTCCTGTACACAAAAGAGTTCTGGATTTTCATGGACGATACTTTCAAACAAACTACGAGCACGAGCTTCATCTCCTTTTAGCTGAGCATTAAGAGCGCCATAATAAGAAAATATGATTCGAGCTAGCTTATTTTCAGGTTCAGTGGTGTCGAAGTAGTCGTTCGCTTCTTTATTGAACACAATATCTTTTATGGCTTGAGCTTTAGCAACGAGTTTAGCCTTACCATCTTTCGAATCTGGCGCCTTGGACAATTGTTCCTCAAAGAAAGCAATATTTTGCTCATCTTGAATATGGATAGAAGATAGAAAATTATAATATAATTTCTTCAATTCAAATATTTTTCTATTTTTTTTAGAAATATTAGAAAGATTGATATTTGAATATTGACTAAGTGATAATAAAAAATCTCCTCTGAGGTAAGATAATTCTCCTGTGATTAATTCAAAACTTACTTCATTAAATTTCTTATTAAACTTATTGGAATGACTAACATTGTATTCAAAGAAAAATTGATATTTCTTAAAATCAATCAAAACCACCTTCCAATATAGAAGAACTTTCCATGTCAATAAATTTAAAAAGATGCCAATAACTATAAATAATACTGACAAAAATAACAGATAACGTACTGCAATAATATTCTGTTTAAACAATAAAAACAAACCCAAAATTGCTATATAAACTGCAACAACTACTAAATATGAAGATAATCGAATACAAATATTATAAAGAAATTTTACATCTTTATTTGCTAATAATTTAATCAAGCTTTTCAATTTTATAAAAATCCTCCGAATAAAATTGTTTACTAGATTCTCTCAGTAAAAAATTTTCAAAATCACCTTCATCTTCAACTATTGTATACATTCCGTTGTTAACTATAAAATAGTCATTATTGATCATGTAGTGTCCATCGGAAAGTCCTGAAAAATCAATGTCATCTAACTTCAATTTGTCACGTTCACTAAGTGTTAAACATAAACGAAGGGCTCCCTCTTTCATATAGTCTTTAAGAGAAATTGCTGCATATCCTCCAAATGCTTGTTTTTCTGGACTAGATGAGTTTTGATTTTGAGCTGCTTTTTCTTTAATAAAAGAAGTGATTCTAAACGAACGTGATATTTGAAAACCTGGGCTAGCTAATGGTTGATCTTCAGCATCAAATACAGATAAATCATAACCTTTCTTTTTTATAGCATCTTCTACTACTGACTTAAAATCTTTTAGAACTATTTGAGCTTCATCACTTGAAACAGCATTTTCTATAAATTCCTTTAGGCCGTAGTCTTGATCAATGAAAGTAACATATTTCAATTTTTGACGCGTGTACTTAGCACCCACTTTTAATGTAACTCCCTTATCGAAAACATCAAAGACACCTACATCGGAAATATTACTATCATAGTATGAAGACTTAAGTGTTAATTCGTAGTTCAACCCCCTAGAATGATAAAACTCTTGTAATTGTTGTACTTTGGCATTATTTCTCAAGTAAGTTTGAATTTCACTGCCTAGAAATGGAGAAAGAGTTCCCGCTAATACTATAATGACTACAAATCTACTCACTTTTTGATTGTACTCAACCTTTTGATAAATCCAATCTAAATACGGAAATAAAAATAATGAAAAAATGAAACTCCAAAGGTCAATATCTTTTATAAAGTCAAAGGAAACGATCATTTTAAATCTTAGCACAAACATCAGAAAAATTGCTACAAAAACATTGCCAATCAATAGGAATGCAATCATACACTTCGTTCGATTTTTTGCCTTTATCACATAAGTTATACCTACAATAAGATTGGCTAAAAAGCTAATTCCGTAGCCTAAGACTGTTGGAACAAGGCCAAAAACACCAAATAATAAACTATATCTTGAGTCTGAGTCACCTACCCCTTCAATATTTAAAAGACCATATAGGAGATTAAGAAGAAACACAACTAGTGGTAAATATGCAATATAGATATCCGAAAATTTCAAAGTTTTTTTCATAGGAACTCCTGTTTCTAAGCTAATCTCACTCCCCCTTCAGAGCTTCAAACTTCGCTTTCATGGTTGGATTTTTTCGAGTTAGTTTTTTTACTGAAACATCTTCCAATTTATTGTTTGCAAGACGGAGTTGGTTTTCGGATGTGGTTAGGAACTTCTTAACCTCTTCCATGCGTTTGATGGCCTTGTCGATTTCATCGATTGCCTTACCAAAGTTGGTCGAAGCTGAATTATAGTTCTTAGCAAAAGCTAGTTTAAAGGTATCCAAGTCTTCTTCAAAATGCGTAATGTCAATATTTTGTTCGCGAACCAAGACCAATTCTTGTTTGTATTTGAGAGAATTAAGAGCAGCATTACGCAAGAGCCCAATCAACTGGATAAAGAATTGAGGACGAACCACATACATCTTTTCATACTCGTGGCTGACGTCAACAATCCCTGTGTTAAAGTAGTCATTATCGGCTTCAAGCATAGTCACCAAAACGGCATACTCACAGTTCTTTTCCCGACGGTCCTTGTCCAATTCTTTGTAAAAATCTGCATTCTTGTGCTTCTTCTCTGTTCCGTCCGCTTCGTTTTTCATCTCAAACATAATGGAGATAATCTCTACCCCATTTTCATCACATTCACGGAAGATAAAATCCCCCTTAGATCCACGCGCAGAGACCTTGTTATCCTTTTCAAAGTAGGCATTTGGAAAGGCGAAACTACGGACCTTGTTAAACTCACTTTCGGCATACTGTTCCAAACTTTCCCCGATCGCTTTTGTCGATTGTTGGGCTTTGAAATTCTTGTAAAATTCGACCTGTTCACTGGCTGCTTTGAGTTGAGCTTCATAGTTTTGCTTAACAGACGCAAGAGAAAGCTCGTTTTCTTTTTCTTGTAAAAGAAGTTGATTTTTAACCTGATCTCGTTCTTTTTCTAGGTCAGAAAGGGTCTTTTGCAGTTGATTTTCGTGCTCCAAACGCAAGGTCGCCAATTGGTTTTCCAAAGCCTGCACTTCCTTGTCCTTTGCTAATAAAGCCTGATGGCTTGTCTGTTCAACCTCTTTCTTGGCCAATTCTTTTTCTGTATTAAAGTTTTGGATTTGGCTCTGCAATTGCGCAATTTCTTGGTCTTTTTGAGCCAGTTTAGACTGTTGTTCATTCATGGCCTTTTGCTCAGCCAAAGCCAGTTCCTGCTTCATGCGATCGTGTAGTTCCTTATCAAACTCTGCTGTTCTCACTTGGGATAAAAGTTCAGCATACTGGCTCTCATTTACTGTAAAGACTTCCCCACAGTTGGGACATTTGATTTCGTTCATATCGTTCCTCTTTCTAGACTTCTGTAACCATTATATCATGCCTGAGGGAAAATCAAAAACAGTGAGTCGAAACCCACTGTTTATATTCTTTTTCTTTAAATTTTTTCCAAGGCCAAGCGCAAGTCTTCAATCAAATCTTCTACATTTTCAAGACCGATTGACAAGCGGATTTGGTTTGGTGTGACACCTGCTGCTTCCAGATCTTTTTCTGACAATTGACCGTGAGTGGTTGTTGCTGGATGGACAACAAGCGATTTGGCATCTGCCACGTTTGCTAGGTCAGAAAAGATTTCTAAATGATCAATTACCTTGCGTGCTTCTGTCTCCCCACCTTTGACATGGAAGGTAAAGATTGAGCCCACACCTTTTGGCAAATATTTCTCAGCCAAGGCATGGTAAGGACTATCAGCAAGTTTTGGATAGTTGACTTTTTCTACCTTAGGATGGTTGACAAGGAAATCAACAATTTTCTCTGCATTTTGCACATGGCGTTCCACGCGAAGAGAAAGTGTTTCAAGTCCTTGGAGTAACAAGAAGGCATTGAATGGTGACAAGGCTGCACCTGTATCACGAAGCAACTGAACACGAACAGCGATAATAAAGGCTGCTGCCCCCACATCACGAGTATAGCTCAAATTGTGGTAGCTTGGGTCTTCCTCAACAAATTGAGGGAATTTTCCTGAAGCCGCCCAATCAAAACGCCCGCTATCGACAATCACTCCTCCAATTGTCGTACCATGTCCACCGATAAACTTAGTCGCAGAGTGAATGGCAATATCTACACCGTGAGAAAAAACGTTAATCAAATAAGGTGTAGCAAAGGTATTATCGGAAACAAGTGGAATCTGATGTTTATGAGCAATCTCAGCCAATTTTTCCAAGTCAGGAATGTTAATCAAGGGATTGCCCAAGGTTTCAATCAAGACAAGCTTGGTATTGTCATTGATAGCTGCTTCCACTTCCTCCAAGTTATCCACATCCACAAAGGTTGTTGTGATTCCATAACGAGGAAGGGTTTCTTTCAAGAGGTTGAAAGTCCCGCCGTAAATAGTTGATGCCGCTACTACATGATCACCAGCATGGGCAAGCGCCAAAATCGTATAAGTCACTGCGGCCATACCTGATGCGGTTGCAAGAGCTCCGACACCACCTTCAAGAGCAGCGATTCTTTCTTCAAAGGCAGCTGTTGTAGGGTTGGTGATACGAGTATAGATATTACCTGGCTTTCTCAAGGCAAACAAATCGGCACCTTCCTGCGTGTCATCAAAAACAAAGGATGTTGTTTGATAAATCGGCACTGCACGAGACTTGGTAGCTGGATCCACAACTTGACCAGCATGTAGTTGCAAAGTTTCAAATTTAAAATCACGAGTCATAAGGCGACCTCCAAATAGTTTGATTAAGGATATTGTAGCACCTTAAGGTATAGTTTACAAATATCAGTTTTCTATATTTTGATATAAGAAATAGCTATTACCCTATTTTAAAAACGAAAAAAGCACGACTTAATCGTGCTCATTTTCTTAATCTACATAAGTATCTTCATTTTTATTGAGGAAGGCATACGGAAGACCCATCAAGAGGCCTCCTCCGATAAAGTTTCCAATGAAGGTTACACCCCAGTGACGAAGCATATTTCCAACACCGAAATTAGCAATTGAATCCGCAGCAACACTGAATTTTACAATCGCGAAAGAAGCAAAGTTCGCAGCAATGTGCTCGTTTGTTAAGAATACAAACATGTAAATCGCTGACAACACAAGCCAAAGTTTGGCACCACCATCTTTGACCAAAACAAATGAAAGAATCGCAATATTTACGAAAATATTTGCCAAAATCGCCTCAAGCAAGATTAATTCATTTGAACGGCCTAACTTCATCTCAACAACCCCTGAGATGAAACTATCGTGTGTCAGATGTGCATAAGCTGCTGAGTGGGCAAAGCCCCAACCTGCTATCAAAGCCCCGATAAGGTTGAACAAGGTACAGTAAAGTAAAATCTCAGCTGTTTTTCTCCAAGAAATTTTTTTCAAGAAACTACCAGCAGTCAAGAACATCATGTTTGATGTTACCAACTCGGCATTCAAGAAAACAATGTAGGCCAATCCCCAAGCGAAGACAAAGGGGAAGAGGAAACGTCCACTACCTGGTGCAATTTTATTAATCAAGTCAGCCCCAACTGCACCAGCAGCTGTACTGAAGGTTAAAAATGCACCTGCAAACATCGAACGAATCGCATACTTAAATTTGCTCTGACTATAAAGACTTTCCTTCTTCTTGCAAGCAAATTCAATCTTTGAGATAAATTCTGAAGAAACCATAATAAACTCCTAAACTTTTATTTGTGATAATTATAACATAAACTTTAGAATTAAGGAAACGTTTTCTGTATTTCATAAAAGTTTATTTTATGAAAATATTAAAAGAATCAATGAAACTTAATCTTCACTGATTCTTTTAGAACTAATAAAATTGTTTATATGGTTGATTGAAGGCTGTCAGAATTTCATCAGATGTTTGTGAATAATCTTTTGTTTCTTTCAAATCACCCTTTACAATGATCCGCTCAGTAGCTGCTGCATCCTCACAAGTTACTAAAGTAATTTCATCAACACCAGTTCGGTCATCAATTTCATCTACTCTGTCTGGTGTAACTCGTTTCACTTCACTAATTTCATAGGTATACACTTTATTCTTATCTGTCAAGTGAATTTTCATCCCTTTTTTCGCACGATCTAGTGGAGAAAAAAGCATCTGACTAGCATTATCACCTGTGAAAATATGATGGCTGGCTAATGAATAATTCCCTTTCCCCATTTCTTGGTCACGCTTCATGGTACCCGCACCATATAAAAGATTGACATTTGCAATCCCTTTAAAGATAGGTAAATTAATTTCAAGCTCAGGTATTGCAATTCCTCCGATAACAGGTAATTTTTGATTATCCCATTGAGAGGCTAAAACGGCTTCAGAGGAAATGGCTTTTACTGAATCAAAATCAAAATTTCCCTCTGTATCCTGATTTTCTTCTATTTTTTCTTTTGATACTTGACTAACTTGGTATTTATTACTATTCCAAGCAATAAAGGCATCACGAATCTTTGCATTAAAAATTAAAGCAATAGAGATCAGTATCAGAAATACAGCCAAGATATTTGTCACCAGATTTTTTCGTTTGATTTTCTTATTATTCTTTTTATGAGACATTATGCTTCACCTTCTGTTTCGTTTTCTGCCCCAACTTCTTCTTTTTCTGCCGCTGTAACCGTAGTAAAGGTTACAATTTTAGCATCTTGATCCAGGCGCATCACTTTAACTCCCATAGTTGAGCGACCTGTTTGTGAAATATTGGCAACGTTGGTTCGAATCATGACACCTGTATCAGTGATAATCATCAAATCTTCATCGCCTTTAACTGTCATAAGACCAGCAAGGGAACCATTCTTTTCAGTAATTTTAGCAGTTTGCATCCCTTTACCACCACGACCTTTTGTTGGATATTCAGTCGCAACGGTGCGCTTACCAAATCCTTTTTCAGTGATGATAAGAACCTCGTCCTGGTCTGTAATCACACTAGCACCAACAACTGTGTCCCCATCACGGAGATTAACACCTTTCACACCCGTAGCGATACGACTCATTCCACGAACGGCTGATTGATTAAAGCGAACTGCATAACCAAACTTGGTACCAATGATAATATCCGTGTCCTCTTCTGTCAGCAAGACATTAATCAACTCATCTTCATCCTTGAGGTTAAGTGCTTTAAGTCCATTCTGACGGATATTAGCAAATTCCTTAACGCTGGTTCTCTTCACAATACCATGACGAGTTGTGAAGAAGAGATAAGCGTCATCACTGCGTTCAGACTCAACATTGATGATGGTTTGAATACTTTCGCCTTCATCCAATTTCAAAAGATTGACAATTGGCAATCCCTTAGCAGTACGGCCATATTCAGGAATTTCATATCCTTTCAGGCGATAGACGCGTCCTTTATTTGTGAAGAAGAGCAGGTGATCATGAGTACTAGTTGACACTAACTCACGAACAAAATCATCATCCTTAACTCCAGTACCTTGAACACCACGACCACCACGTTTTTGAGCGGTAAATTCGTCTTGGTCCAGACGTTTGATGTATCCTTTGTTAGAAAGAGTGATTAAGACATCCGATTCTTCAATCAAGTCCTCATCTTCAAGGCTTAAGACTTCACCAACCATTAATTCAGTACGACGTTGGTCGCCAAACTTACGCTTAACTTCGTCTAATTCATCTTTAATGATTTGAGAAACACGTTCAGGCTTAGCAAGAATATCTGCTAAATCCGCAATCAGAGCCAAGAGATCATCATATTCAGACTGAATCTTATCACGTTCCAAACCTGTCAAACGACGAAGACGCATATCAAGGATGGCTTGACTTTGACGTTCAGAAAGCTTAAATTTGCTCATCAACTCAGCTTGTGCTTCCGCATCCGTTTCACTAGCACGGATGATACGAATCACTTCGTCGATATGATCTAGTGCAATTAAGAGACCTTCCAAGATATGAGCACGCGCTTCTGCTTTTTCCTTATCAAAACGAGTACGACGAACAACCACTTCTTTTTGGTGCTCGATATAAGCATCCAAAATCTGACGAAGAGACAAAATCTTCGGCACCCCATTTTGGATAGCAAGCATATTGAAACCAAAGTTGGTTTGCATCTGGGTCATCTTGAAGAGATTGTTGAGGATAACATTGGCTGAGGCATCGCGCTTGACTTCGATAACAAATCGAACACCTTCACGGTTTGACTCATCACGTACTGCTGTGATGCCCTCAATGCGTTTTTCCTGAACCAAACGAACAATATGCTCGTGCACCTTGGTTTTATTAACCATATAAGGAAATTCTGTTACAACGATGCGCTCACGGCCAGTCTTAGTTTCTTCAATTTCAGTACGAGAACGAAGAACAATCGAACCTTTACCTGTTTCGTAAGCCTTATGAATGCCTGATTTCCCCATAACCAGGGCACCAGTTGGAAAATCTGGTCCAGGTAGGACTTCCATCAAGTCCTTAGTGGTCACTTCAGGATTGTCCATGACCAACTTCACAGCATCAATAGTTTCACCTAAGTTATGAGGTGGAATATTGGTTGCCATCCCAACGGCAATACCAGTTGCTCCATTAACTAAAAGATTTGGAAAGCGTGCTGGCAAAACCAAGGGTTCACGTTCATTGGCATCATAGTTATCAACGAAGTCAACCGTATTTTTGTTAATATCACGAAGCATTTCCAGAGCAATCTTGCTCATACGTGCCTCAGTATAACGCTGGGCGGCAGCACCATCACCATCCATGGAACCAAAGTTCCCATGACCATCTACAAGCATGTAACGGTAACTCCACCATTGAGCCATACGGACCATGGCTTCATAGATAGAGAAATCCCCGTGTGGGTGATATTTACCCATGACATCCCCAGTAATACGAGCAGATTTTTTATGTGGTTTGTCTGGAGTAACACCCAATTCATTCATTCCATAGAGAATCCGACGGTGAACAGGTTTCAAGCCATCTCGAACATCAGGAAGGGCTCGCGCTACGATAACACTCATGGCGTAGTCGATAAAGCTCGTCTTCATCTCCTTTGTCAGATTGACATTCACTAAATTTCTATCCTGCATTAATAAATGCCTCATTTCACTATTAGTAATTAGATATATTATACCATAATTTGTCCTTCATTTCAGTCTTTGGAAATCACTAAAACGTTTACATCGATAACCGAATAGAATATTCGTGACAAAGCTTTTTAAAAGTGATAGAATGAAAGTGTCTGGGGATTCCCCTAAAAAAAATGAAGGAGATGTTTAGATAATGACTTCAACTAAACAACACAAAAAAGTGATCCTTGTTGGTGACGGTGCCGTAGGTTCATCTTACGCTTTCGCACTTGTTAACCAAGGAATTGCACAAGAGCTTGGAATTATCGAAATTCCACAATTGCATGAAAAAGCTGTTGGTGACGCGCTTGACCTTAGTCACGCCCTTGCCTTCACTTCACCTAAAAAAATCTATGCAGCTCAATACTCTGACTGTGCAGACGCTGACCTTGTTGTAATCACTGCAGGTGCTCCACAAAAACCAGGTGAAACTCGTCTTGACCTTGTAGGTAAAAACCTTGCTATCAACAAATCAATCGTAACTCAAGTTGTTGAATCAGGTTTCAAAGGTATCTTCCTTGTTGCTGCTAACCCAGTTGACGTTTTGACTTACTCAACTTGGAAATTCTCTGGTTTCCCTAAAGAACGCGTTATCGGTTCAGGTACTTCACTTGACTCAGCTCGTTTCCGTCAAGCACTTGCTGAAAAATTGGATGTTGATGCTCGTTCAGTCCACGCCTACATCATGGGTGAACACGGTGACTCTGAGTTCGCTGTTTGGTCACACGCTAACATCGCTGGTGTAAACCTTGAAGAATTCCTTAAAGACACTCAAAATGTTCAAGAAGCTGAATTGATTGAATTGTTCGAAGGTGTTCGTGATGCAGCCTACACAATCATCAACAAAAAAGGTGCAACATACTACGGTATCGCAGTAGCCCTTGCTCGTATCACTAAAGCAATCCTTGACGATGAAAACGCAGTACTTCCACTTTCAGTATTCCAAGAAGGTCAATACGGAGTTGAAAACGTCTTTATCGGTCAACCAGCTGTTGTTGGTGCACATGGTATTGTTCGTCCAGTAAATATCCCATTGAACGACGCAGAAACTCAAAAAATGCAAGCATCTGCTAAAGAATTGCAAGCTATCATTGACGAAGCATGGAAAAATCCAGAATTCGAAGCAGCTTCTAAAAACTAATTGTAACTAGGTTCTCATTTAATGAGAACTCCACACCGAAGACAAACATCATTTTAGTGTTTGTCTTTTTTATTTCTTCAGCTCTACTATCCTTAAAATAAGTTGAACCCTCTATAAAATACTTTTCAATGCAAAACAAAAAACTTTCCCTCCCTGTTTTCCTTGCTTTTTCCGAACTAAGTCAATCTTAACTTCCAGTTGCTCACTTATAAACTTATCTTGATTATCTAACACTTGGTAAGTATATTTGTGGTTATTGGATACGATTAAATCATAGATGAAGGAAAATCGAGAACTTACTCAACCTGACGAAGAATATAGTCTTACGGAACGAGTCCCTCTAGCGTGTAATAATCAACATGATTGCAATCGTAGTCTCATTTTTTTATGAAACATGACAAACATCTCACAACTTTTCTTACCCCTATTTTACGATTTCACACAAAGAAAAACCCTTAGAAACTTTTAGTCTAAGGGCTTTCTATTCAATCTGTCACTTATGAAATGAGAACTTTTTCTTTTACTATAAAGTCTAAGATTGTACTTTTAAAAATATTACTTATCTCACTTCTTATGTCTTATATTGGAAACTCGAATACAAACACAACAACTCAAATATACTCTCGCCATACAATAGATAAAATAACCTGTAGATGATACTATGAAAAATGATAAGATATAGCTTTAAAACATTTTATTCCTGCAATCTCTCATACAGTTCTTGCATTTGTACATCATCTGGAACTAGTTTTAAGTAAGCTTGAGCATTGACTTTTGCTTCTTCAAAGTAGCCCAATTCACGCAAGAGATAGATATAGTGTTCCAGAAACTCGGGATTGTCTTTCAAACCTCCTGCTAACTCTTGGTAAAGCTCATAGGCAACATCCAAATCGTCCATTTCTTGATAAGAACGAGCAATCATCCACTTGGTCAAGAGATTTTCTGGCTCATCGCTCTGCAAGTTTATAATATCCTCATAACGCTCCTGCTCCAGATAAATAGTGGCTAAACGGAGTAAGATTTCTTCCGTATCCTCAGCATCTGCTTTAGCAGTAAGGAGGTAATTTTCTGCACCACTAGCATCATGCAGTTCATAAGAGAATTGTGAAACAGCTAGCAAGAGACGAGTTTCAAAGGGGTTTTTCTCCAAGCCTTGCTTAGCGATACGCAGGGCTTCTTGAACTTGATGTTCCTTATGTAAGGCCTGACTATACCCATACTCATAACCTTCAAAGTCAGGAGAAATGGTATCAATCTGCTTAAAGTAGAGGACAGCTTTTTGGTATTCTTCTTGATCAAAGTAAAGACTGGCTAACTCAAAAGCTGTTAGGTCATCGTATTCTAACTCCAGGGCTTTTTCTAAAAACTCTGTGGCCGTTTCAAATTTCCCTAACTGGGCATAGGCAAAGCCAATTCGTTGATAGATAGAAATGCCTGTTTGCTCATAAATCAACCGATTATCTAACTGGGCATAGCCTTGAATAGCTTCTTGGTAATTTTCCAACTCACTATCCAACTCTGCTAATCCCAATATCAAGAGAGAATCCTCTGAATAACTCAAAGCCTCCAGCAGTTTCTCACGCGCCACATCTGTTAAACCTTCCATCTGGTAGAGGTCTGCTTTAAGAGCCAAAGCCGAAACATACCAGTCACTGTCAGCTTGGATTTCCTCAAGATAGGCAAAGGATTCTTCAATTTGACCATCCTCGCTAGCAATTGCTGCTAGATTAAGATGAACCTCTGGAAAATCCTTTACGATTTTCAGGTAAATTTCCTTAGCCTGAGGATAAAAACCAATCCCTTCAAGATAAGTAGCTAACTCATACAGAAGGTCACTTGAATCATTTTCTAAAGCTTTGACGAAATAGTGCTCTGCCTTTGTTAAATCTTGTTCCTCCAAAGCCTGTAACATCTGTTGACTATTGTTCACTCTTGACTTCCTTTCCCTCTAGTTCATATAGGCCACTGACTACCTTATACCATTCAAAAATCGCTGAAATGACAACTTTAGCAGAGGCATAAACTGGAATACCGAGTAAGACTCCCCAGATACCAAACATGGATCCTGAAGTTAACAAGACAAAGAGAACATTAATAGGATGGATGTTTAATTGACTTCCCAAAATCAGTGGAGAAACAAAACGGCCTTCAATAGTTTGTTCTACGATAAAGACAATCACTACTTTCAAAAGCATGACTGGTCCTGCAATCAAGCCCAATACAAGGGCAGGAAGCATGGCTAGGAAACTACCAAGATAAGGAACCAGATTTAAAATACCAGCAGTAACCCCAAGCGTAACCGCATAGCGTAGACCGATAATCTTGAAGAATATGATAAACATTACTGCTACAATAATAGCTACTGTTACTTGCCCTCGAACATAGTTGGACAACTGTTGATTCACATCTGACAAAACCTGTCCTACAGGTTCCTTCAATTTCGTCGGCATGAATTGGGTCAAATAGTTTCGCAACCCTTTTCCATCACGCAAAAGGTAAAAGAGCATGAAAGGAACGATAATCAAGGCAACAATCACTTGAGATGCCCCGCTAATAAATGCACTCACCCAATTGACTGCCTGAGATGAGACCTTACTTGCCCAAACTGTAGCCTGACTAGAGAAGTTTGTTAAAACTTGCTCTAATTGAGGTCTGAAATCATCTGGTAAACGCTTGGTGACCAAATCATTAACAACTCTGTCTGCATCTTCGAGGTAGACTGGAACATTCCTTGCAAAACTTAAAACTTGACGTTGCAGATTTGGAATGGCGACTGCCAAGCCCCAAATGATAAAGAGAGCGATGATGACAAAGACAATACTAATCGCTATAACACGATTAATTTTGTGTTTCTCCATCCAATCAACAATGGGATTCAGTAAATAGTATAGTAAACCAGATAGAATGACTGGCAACATCACGACTGCCAAAAAGTCTAGAACCGGTGAAAATAGAAAACTAATCTTGCTTAAAATAAAAAGATTCAGTCCCAATAATAAGGTTACCAAAAATACCGTAATTGCCTTGTTATCCAAAAACCACTTGAAAAACCAAGATAGGCTAAAATGTTTCTCTTTTTGTTCCATAAATAATTCCTTTCTGTCATTCTTTCATTATACCATTTTTAGATCAAAATAACTCTTTTTTAAAGTGCTTACATACCATTGAATTGTACCGCATATCATATTGTGAATCTATTTTGTGATATAATAGTCTTATCTTTATTATAGAGGTAAAGTTATGAAAGAAACTGTTTATTTTGGAACTTACACACGTCGTATTTCCCAAGGGATATACAAGGCAGACTTTGATACAGAAACTGGGCAGCTTGCTAATTTAGAACTTTTTACAGCTGAACCAAGTCCGACCTACCTTGCCTTTGACCAGCACCAACATTTATACACCGTTGGTAGTCAAGACGATAAGGGAGGAATTGCAGCCTATCAAACTAATGGTACCTTATTAAATCATGTCGTTGAAGAAGGAGCTCCCCACTGTTATGTTGCTGTTGATGAAAAGCGTGATTTGGTCTATGCAGCCAACTACCATAAAGGACAGGTCCTTGTTTATAAACGTCAGGAAGATGGTCGTCTTCTACTTAGTGATGTGGATCAACATAGTGGCCAAGGTCCACATGAAAATCAAGCTTCTCCCCATGTTCACTACACAGATTTAACACCTGACCACTATCTAGTGACTTGTGATTTAGGAACTGACCAAGTCATCACCTATGACCTTGATAAAGAAGGGAAATTATCTAAACTCTATACCTATCACAGCCAGCCAGGAGCAGGCTCACGTCATATCATTTTCCACAACCACTATAAAATCGCTTATCTGATTTGTGAACTCAATAGCACTATAGAAGTTTTAATCTACGATGGTGTTGGTGAATTTGAACGCATGCAGGTCATTTCAACTCTACCAGACGGTTATGAAGGCTTTAATGGAACTGCTGCTATTCGTCTCTCAAAAGACGGTAAATACCTCTACGCTTCTAACCGTGGTCATGATTCTATCGCAGTATATACAATTCTTGCAGACGGTAGCTTAGAGTTGTTAGAAATCGTTCCGACACATGGTCAGACTCCACGTGATTTTGATTTGACACCGGATCAAGAATTTGTCATTGCTGTCCATCAGGACTCTGACAATGCAACCGTCTTTAAACGCAATCCTGAAACTGGTCGTCTAGCAGAACTTTCTAATGACTTCCATGTCCCAGAAGCAGTCTGCATCAGTTTTGCTAATTAACATAATTATAACTGATCAACTAACGGAGCTACACACCAAAGACAAACATCATTTTAGTGTTTGTCTTTTTTATATCTACAAATTACTTTCCTCAAAAAAGATGTAACCTTTCTCAAAACAATTTTTCCATGAAAAGTAAAAATATTTCACAGCCATCATTCATTTGTCTCACACATAACGGAGCTAGACGGACTAATAGTGACATAATGAAAAAGAACCTTGCAAAGCAAGATTCTTTTAGTGTCTGACTTAAATAATTGTTCTTCTGGGAACTAAATCGAATTAAGCTTCGATTTCTGTAACCATACCTGAACCAACAGTACGTCCACCCTCACGGATAGAGAATGTAGTACCTTGTTCTACGGCGATTGGGTGGATCAACTCAACGTCGATTGTCACGTTATCACCAGGCATTACCATTTCAGTACCTGCTGGAAGTTCGATTGAACCTGTAACGTCAGTTGTACGGAAGTAGAACTGTGGACGGTAGTTGTTGAAGAATGGAGTATGACGTCCACCTTCTTCTTTAGTAAGGATGTAAACTTCACCTTTGAATTTAGTGTGTGGATGAATTGAACCTGGTTTAGCAAGAACTTGTCCACGTTCGATTTCGTCACGTTGGATACCACGAAGAAGAACCCCTACGTTATCTCCAGCAAGACCTTCGTCCAATTGTTTACGGAACATTTCAACACCAGTAACAACTGCTTTTTGGATTTCGTCACGGATACCAACGATTTCAACTTCGTCGTTGACTTTAACAGTACCACGGTCGATACGTCCTGAAGCAACAGTACCACGTCCAGTAATTGAGAATACATCTTCGACTGGAAGAAGCAATGGTTTGTCAGTGTCACGTTCTGGTTCTGGAATGTATTCATCAACAGTATCCATCAATTCCATGATGATGTCTTCATATTTTTCATCACCTTCAAGAGCTTTAAGAGCTGAACCTTGGATAACTGGGATTTCATCACCTGGGAAATCGTATTCTGAAAGAAGGTCACGGATTTCCATTTCAACCAATTCAAGCAATTCTTCATCGTCAACCAAGTCAACTTTGTTCATGAAGACGATAAGGTATTTAACACCTACTTGGCGTGAAAGAAGGATGTGTTCACGAGTTTGAGGCATTGGTCCGTCAGTTGAAGCTACTACAAGGATAGCTCCGTCCATTTGAGCAGCACCAGTGATCATGTTTTTAACGTAGTCCGCGTGTCCTG
>ERZ773003.930-NODE-930-length-19222-cov-41.383263_pt1 | contig 19222 bp, 19 predicted proteins | sample MGYA00580668_ERZ773003 | MGnify/ENA primary metagenome ERZ773003 (study PRJEB29015, sample SAMEA2738002) | human oral metagenome | biome: human oral; feature: human-associated habitat; material: dental | place: China | collected 2126 ... | reverse complement strand
CTGTACGTTTGAAACGTTTAGCTGATGCGCGGTGTGTTTTTTGTTTTGGCATGATATTTTTCTCCTTTTTCTAACTTCTGACAGATTATTTTTTGTCAGGGATTGGTGCTAACTGCATGAACATTTGACGTCCATCCATTTTAGCTCTTTGTTCAATAATCGCAATGTCTTGCGTTGCTTGAGCAAAGTCGGCTAATACTTTAGCTCCGATTTCTTTGTGAGTAATCATCCGCCCTTTAAAGCGAATAGAAACCTTCACTTTATTTCCTTTTTCAAGGAACTTGCGTGCGTTGCGAAGTTTTGTATCAAAGTCACCTTTGTCAATCGTTGGACTGAGACGAACTTCTTTCACGGTAACAACACTTTGCTTTTTGCGTTGTTCTTTTTGTTTTTTCTGATACTCAAATTTGAACTTTCCATAGTCCATAATTTTCGCAACAGGGGGTTTAGCTTGTGGTTGAATCAGAACAAGGTCCACATTTGCATCGTCAGCAATTGCTTGTGCTTCGCTAAGTGGTTTAATGCCTAATTGCTCACCATCAAGACCGATCAAACGAACTTCACGCACACGAATTTCATCATTGATGAATAAGTCTTGTTTTGCTATGGTTTTCACCTCTTTTTTATTTTTAGAGAAAAACAAGAGCGGACTTGCTAACGCAAGCCCGCACTACATGATAGCATTTCATCTCTGAAACTTAATCCGTAGAGCCAGACAACGTTAGTCGCAAGGCGAGAAGCTCTCACTTCTGCTTTTCTCAACTTTTATATAATATCAAGTTTCAGATTATTTGTCAAGGATTTTTTTAGCTTTTTCTTCGATAAAAGCAACAACTTCAGCAATTCCAACACCCGTTGTATCAAAATGAATGGCATCGGCTGCTGGTTTTAAAGGAGAAACCGCTCGATGACTGTCTTTATAGTCCCGCTCTGCAATTTCTTTTTTCAGAGTTTCTAAGTTCGTCGGAATGCCTTTTTCAAGATTTTCTTTATAACGACGCTCAGCTCTTTCGTCAACTGAGGCTACGAGGAAAATTTTTAATTCTGCATGAGGTAGCACAACCGTTCCAATATCACGACCATCCATGACGATACCACCTTGAGCAGCAATTTCTCGTTGTAAATCCACCAACTTTACTCGTACTTCTGGAATTGCAGATACCCAAGAGACATTATTGGTCACTTCGTTTTCACGAATCGGATGCGTCACATCTACATCTCCGACAAAAACAAGCTGCTCCCCATTTTTATCACGCCCAAAACTAACTGGATAAGTGTCTAATAATGCGACAATTTCAGACCACTTTTCTGCCGATAAATCATTCTTTAAAGCTAAGTAAGTCGCCGCACGATACATAGCGCCTGTATCCAAGTAAGTGTAGTCGAAATCTTTCGCAATAATCTTAGCAACCGTTGACTTTCCGCTTGAAGCCGGACCATCAATGGCAATTTGAATTTGTTTCATTCTACACTCCTATCGAATTTTCACCACATCACCTGGATTGGCATACCAAGCGCCTGTTGTCATATGAGAAGGATTCAAACGCTCCAATTCAGCAATCGAAATCCCTGCACGCGCAGCAATGGCCGCCTCCCCTTCTCCAGCTTGAACAGTAAGCGTTCCTTCAGATGATTGCGTTTGACTGCTATCACTTGTTGCCTTAGAAGACTCTGGAACGCTAGAACTTTCACTTGGTTTGCTGGTAGCCTTAGTATTATAAAAGCCCTGTGTTGCTGCTTTTTTGCTGCTTCCGCCAGTTGATAAATAAATCATCATACCTACAATTGTAATCACCATGATGAAAAAAATAACTGCTAAAATTGTCAACACACGATTGGCCACTACATCGCTCGTTTTTTTACTTCTCATCAATTCTTTTTCTCCCTTGTCGTAAATATCTTCTTCCCATGGTTCCTTTGCCATGACTTCCTCCTTGTATTTTTTCAAAATTCCGATTACAATATGAATATGAAAGTGACACTCATTCCTGAACGATGCATTGCCTGCGGGCTTTGCCAAACCTATTCTGAACTATTTGATTATCATGACAATGGCATTGTTAAATTTCATCAAGACGATGAACTTCTGGAAAAAGAAGTTCTTGAAACAGCTGATGTTATTGAAGCCATCAAAAATTGTCCTACAAAAGCCCTTAAGAAAGAGTAGTTTTTTTAGGATGAGCATAATAGGTTTCAAAATAGTCTACGTGGGTGAAGTTGTCCATTAGTTCAACTTCACCTTTAAAATGATCATTCAAAGCCAAAGCATTTACAAAATACTTCTTAGGCCACTTACGCATACAAAACGTACGGCCTTTTTCTTTGCCATCAAATAAAAGAGTAATAGAAGTTTTTGTCACTTCTACTTTACGAATTGTTGAAATTTCAATCTTCGAAGGTGTAAATGGATTTGCCGTAGTAATTCTTAAAATCCCGTTATCATATATAGTGAAATATCTATGTACGCCAATTCCTAACAAGATCATGAAGAGAAAGAAAGAGAAAAGAACTAAAAACGGAACTTCTGAACTCTCAAATAAAAATGCAAAACCTATAAAAATCGGAATGACCGATAAAGACCAATAAATGATTAGAAGAGAAAGATCTGGTTGCCAATGATAGCGCAACTGACCAAATATCTTTATCATGTCTACACCCCCTCTTATATAGTTTATCATAAAAAAAAGAAAAATGGGAGTGAGATTGGACAACAAAAGAAAAAATTAAGGAAGTGAAAGAATACTAGCTCTAATCCCTTATTAAATTAGTCGAAAATGGCAGATGTGATAGAGATAATCGCCTCAACGAAAATGCAAATAGGTCAAATTCCACTTTCTCAAGATTCAGCCGATAGAGTTAAATCTTATATTTTCATTTTTACTAGATTTCCAATATTTTGAGCTGTTCGGATGAGATTTTCTTCTGCCTTGGCTAGAATAATAGCTAGAGGTTCGACTTGAGAAATGATTGGGAAAGCAGCTTGAATGTTTTCTACTGGAAAAACAGGTAAGTCATCACTTAGGCTCCCACAAATAGCAATAACGGGGACATTCCTTGGTGTTCTTCTTGCCACTCCAATCGGGGCTTTGCCTGCCAGACTTTGTTGATCCATTCGTCCTTCACCCACAATGACTAAATCAGCCCTTTTGACACGATTATCAAAATCAAGCAAGTTAAGACAAGTATCAATTCCTGAAGCAATTTTTCCATGCGCAAATGTCACCAGACCAGCCGCCATACCTCCTCCAGCACCTGCACCAGCTAGCGAAAAAATTGTTGGATTAGCCTGTTTATAAAAAGTCGCCATTGCCTGATCCACTTGAGAAAATAGCAGAGCGGGCAAACCTTTTTGTCCTCCAAAGACGTATGTGGCGCCGTTTTCACCACAGAGAGGATTCGTGACATCTGTCAAAATCTGAATGTCCAGATTTTCCAAAATTGCAGGAACATTATCAGCTGAAATGCGAGCCACACGACCTAAAGACGCACCTTTTGCTTGAAGCAAATGATTGTCTTTATCAAAAAATTCATAACCCAGCCCAGCTGCCATTCCAATTCCACCATCATTGGTAGCAGAGCCCCCTACGCCAATATAAATTTGCCGCACACCTTCCTTGGCTAGATACAAAATTAACTCTCCCAGTCCTCTGGTATCAAGGGTCAGAGGATTTCTTTTTTCTGGCGAAATAGAGGCTAAACCAACCAAATCAGCCATTTCAAAGAGCGCGATATCACCTTTTCGAGCATATTTCATCGAAACAGGTTCTCCGAAAGGCCCAGTTATGATGTGAGTATAAGTGTCTAACTGCAAGGCTGCAGTTAGAGCTGCCATTGTTCCCTCACCACCATCTCCAATGGGTAGCAAGTCAAATGTTGCTTCAGGGAGTGCATTGGAAAAACCTGCTTTTATAGCCTCTGCAATACTTTGAGCTGATAAACTTTCTTTAAAAGAATCTGGTGCAATTAAAATATGCATGGCTTAGTCCTCACTTTCTAACTCTTCTAAAAGTTTTATGACCTGATACAAGTCTGTTTGATTGATTTGATATGGCGCTTTCTTTTTCACAAGAGGCTTGGCGTTAAAAGCAATCCCGATTCCTGCCGTCAATATCATCGGAAGGTCATTGGCACCGTCTCCTACAGCAATGGTTTGAGCAAGAGTCAAACTATTTTCCTCCGACCATTGTCTTAGCATTGCTTTTTTGACTTCTTTTGTGACAATTGTTCCTAAAACCCTACCTGTTAGATTACCGTCTTTCACTTCTAAACGATTAGCTTTTACATAATCTACGTTCAATTTCGCGGCTAATTCGTCTACCATTTCATGAAATCCTCCTGATACAATGCCAACCTTGTATCCACGCTGATGCATTTCCTCTATCAACTCTTGAGCACCTTTGCTAAAATGAATTTTCTTAGAAACTCGTTTAAAAATTGTTTCAGGAAGTCCTTTGAGCAAAGTCACACGTTCTATCAGAGCCGTTTCAAAATCATATTCCCCTTGCATAGCCCGTTCTGTAATGGCTGCGACTTGCTCACCAACTCCTGCTGCAGCACCTAGCAAATCGATTCCTTCTTCTCTAATCAAGGTACTGTCTACATCCAGTACCAATAATCCTCTTGTTTTCACATCATCACCTCATATATTGCTTGTATTATATAAAAAATTGATTGACAAAACAAGTTGCAATATAAAGACAAAGAAAAGCCCTGTTTGTTATACAAACAAGAGCTTCTTTGCTTTATTCAATACCGATTTCAGCACGCACAATATCTGCAATTGTATCGACATAGTAATCTACTTTCTCATGGCTTGGTGCTTCTGCCATGACTCGTAAAAGTGGCTCTGTCCCACTTGGACGAACAAGAATGCGACCATTGCCAGCCATTTCCGCTTCCATTTTTTCAATGACCGCTTTAATAGCAGGTACTTCCATGGCCTTGTCCTTCATGCTGTTTTCAACACGGATATTGACCAATTTTTGTGGATAAATCGTTACTTCCGATGCTAATTCAGACAAAGGCTTACCTGTTTCTTTCATCACTTTTGTCAATTGAACAGCTGTCAGCTGACCGTCACCCGTCGTATTATAATCCATGATAATCACGTGACCGGATTGCTCACCGCCCAGATTGTAACCAGATTTGCGCATTTCTTCTACAACATAGCGGTCACCAACAGCTGTAATCACCTTGTTAATGCCTTCACGATCCAAAGCTTTATGGAAACCAAGATTTGACATAACAGTTGTTACAATTGTATTTTGAGCAAGCAAACCTTTTTCAGAGAGGTATTTCCCGATGATATACATAACTTTATCGCCATCGACAATCTCACCATTCTCATCAACTGCAATCAAGCGATCGCTATCTCCGTCAAATGCCAGACCAAGTGCTGATCCTGATTCACGGACTGTTTCTTGCAATTTTTCAGGATGTGTAGAGCCAACATTCAAGTTGATATTTAGCCCATCTGGATTTTCCCCGATGACTGTTAATCTAGCTCCCAAATCTGCAAATACTTGGCGAGCACTGGTTGAAGCAGCACCATTTGCTGTATCAAGAGTAACTTTCATTCCGTCTAAATCAAGACCAGTAGACACGAGATATTGTTGATATTTGCGCAATCCTTCTGGATAGTCCATAAGAGTTCCTAACCCTTCCGCACTTGGACGCGGTAAATCGTCTTCTTTAGCATCAAGTAGAGCTTCAATTTCTAATTCACGTTCATCGTCCAATTTATAGCCATCGCCACCAAAGAATTTAATACCGTTGTCAAGCGCTGGATTGTGGCTAGCTGAAATCATGACACCAGCACTTGCTCTCTCAGATTTCACCAGATAAGCAACGCCTGGTGTGGCGATAACTCCGAGCTTATAAACACGAATCCCAACAGACAGAAGTCCAGCTACTAAAGCACTTTCCAGCATTTCTCCTGAAATACGTGTGTCACGTCCTACAAAGACACGGGGTACATCTTTCTCATGCTGGCTTAATACATAACCACCAAAACGCCCTAATTTAAAAGCTAACTCTGGTGTTAACTCCACATTTGCTTCTCCACGAACTCCGTCCGTTCCGAAATATTTTCCCATTTTTATAAAATCCCTTCAATACTTTTATTTGGATGAGCTCGTCGAACTCGAAGACGAACTTGATGATTTAACAGTAATTTTTATGGTTGTCTCATAAGGAGTAATCACACTTGGCAAAACTGTGCCATTTGCATCAACTGCCTGTAGTGGGGCATTTCCTGAATAGTTAGCGGATATTTTTTCACCAGTTGGCACTACCGCTTCTACATGATCGACCTTAGCCAGCGTATCTTCGTCACTTGTAACAGTTACCTTATTGTCACCAACCGTCACGCGATCAACCATCAACCCATCTGCTAACTGGGCTGAACTGATAGTTGTTTTCACTTCAACTGTCTTGCTTGCTTTCTTGCCAACTTTCACTGTAATCTTAGCTGGTGTGACAGTCGCAGTCAACCCACTTGGTAAATTTTTAATCGCTAAAGGTACTTCTCTCGTTCCTTCTGTAGCTTTTGTCAAATCTGCCACAACCTTGAATTTTCGTGTACTTTCTTGCATTTCACTAGCAAGAGTCACACGATTAGAGCCTGTCAACACTACTGACACTTCAGATGCAAACCCACTGATAAAATATTTTTCACTATTGTATTTAATATCAATTGGTACACTAGGCAAGGTGTTGGTATAGGTTTCAGAAGTTGTTTGTCTAGCATTTGAATTATTTTGGTAATTTGTCGTGGTGGCGTAAATAAATAAAACACCCGCAAAAAAGATAGAAGAAATGATGTACCAAATCTGTTTATGATTTTTCATGTTTCCAACCTCCTAGCACACGATTTCTAAATGGTGATTTTGGTTGTTCATCTGAGATCAGCACTTTCCGCAATTCTGCTTCAAATTCCTCTAATGTCAAATTATGCTTGAAAACTCCATTATGTGTAATAGAGATACCTCCAGTTTCCTCCGATACTACAAAAGTAAGGGCATCGGATACTTCTGACAGACCGATTGCTGCACGGTGGCGCGTTCCAAATTCCTTAGAAATCCCTGTGTTTTCTGTGAGCGGAAGATAAGCGCAAGAAACGGCTATTTTATTGTCTCTTACAATGACAGCTCCGTCATGTAGCGGTGTATTAGGAATAAAGATATTGATTAACAACTCACCTGATACATCGGCATCTAAAGGAATCCCTGTTGCAATGTATTCTTGCAAGGTTCTGCTACCTTGGATAGCAACGAGAGCTCCAATTTTCCGCGGACTCATATAATCCACTGCTTTGACAAATGCCTGTACCATTCTTTCTTCTGAGCTAATGGGTGCTGTCGAAAACAAATTGGTAGCACGCCCCAGCCTCTCCAGACCTGTACGAATCTCAGGTGTAAAAATCACAACCGCCGCAATAACCCCATAGGTGATAACTTGGTTAATCAACCAGGAAACCGTTGTTAAACCAATGGCATTGGCAAGAATCTGAGCCAACACAAAGATTAAAACCCCTCGAACAAGAATCATAATTTTAGTGCCTGCGATTGCCTTTGTAAAATAAAATAAAATCCAAGCAACCAATGCAATATCTATAATATTGGTAACAATACTCCAAGGGCTAGAAAATAAACTAGACCAATATTGGAGATTGGACAATTGCTGAAAATTCATTTTCAGTGTCCTCTCTTTCTCAACCTAAAAACGTTCTTGACTATTATATCACTTTTCAAGATATTTTTCTGTAACCTTCTTTACTTTTTTATGATAAAATATTTCTTATGAAGATAAATACTATGTTGGGCACTCTTGCAGGGAAATCCTCCCATTTTGTTTTAAGCAAACTGGGACGTGGTTCAACTCTGCCTGGAAAACTTGCCTTGAAATTTGACAACGACATTTTAAATACACTAGCACGTGATTACGAAGTAGTGGTGATTACAGGGACAAACGGGAAAACTTTGACTACTGCTCTGACAGTTGGAATCCTCAAAGAGGCTTTTGACGAAGTAGTGACCAATCCCAGCGGAGCCAATATGATTAGCGGCATTACAACCACTTTCCTAACCGCAAAAAAAGGAAAATCTGGCAAGAATATCGCTGTACTGGAAATTGATGAAGCTAGCCTCTCACACATTTGCGATTACATTAAGCCGAGCCTTTTTGTCTTTACCAATATTTTCCGAGACCAAATGGATCGTTACGGGGAGATTTACACGACCTACCAAATGATTTTGGATGCTGCTCAAAAGGTTCCTACGGCAACCGTCTTGCTAAATGGAGACAGTCCGCTGTTTAACTCTGTTACTCTCAAAAATCCGGTTCAATATTATGGTTTTGATACAGAAAAAGGAGAGCCAAAACTAGCTCATTACAATACGGAGGGTATTCTCTGTCCTAAATGTCAGCACATTCTAAAATACAAGCTCAACACTTATGCCAATCTAGGTGATTATATTTGTGAGCACTGTGGCTTTAGGCGCCCTGAATTAGACTACAAACTAACCCAATTGACCAGTCTTCGTCACAACAGTTCGGATTTTGTCATTGACGGTCAAAGCTATCACATCAATATCGGTGGCCTCTACAATATCTACAACGCTTTAGCTGCCGTTTCCGTTGCTCAATTCTTTGGAGTTGAGCCAACTACTATCAAGACTGGTTTTGACAAGAGCAGAGCTGTTTTCGGACGTCAGGAAACTTTCAAGATCGGAGACAAAGAGTGTACGCTAGTTCTCATTAAAAATCCTGTTGGAGCCACGCAAGCTCTAGAAATGATTAAACTAGCTCCTTATCCATTTAGCTTGTCAGTTCTGCTCAATGCTAATTATGCGGACGGTATCGATACGAGCTGGATCTGGGATGCAGATTTTGAGCAGGTTTTGAACATGGATATTCCACATATGATTGCTGGCGGGGTTCGTCATTCTGAGATTGCTCGACGCTTGCGGGTAACTGGCTATGACGCTGAACAAATCAGTGAAGTAGCTGATTTAAGCCAAGTCTTTGAAGAAATTAAAAACCAAGAAACCAAGCATGCCTATATCCTAGCTACTTATACAGCCATGCTAGAATTCCGCGACTTGCTGGCTTCTCATCAAGTCGTCAGAAAGGAGATGAACTAATGGTTTATACATCACTAACTTCTCCTGAAAATCGGGATTATACTTATGATTTGAAGATTGCTCATCTCTATGGCAATCTCATGAATACCTACGGTGACAATGGCAATATTCTCATGCTCAAATATGTAGCTGAAAAGTTAGGCGCTCGCGTTCAAGTTGATATTGTCTCACTTGAAGATGAGTTTGATAAAGATTACTATGATTTGGCGTTTTTCGGCGGAGGGCAAGACTACGAGCAGACCATTGTGGCACGAGATCTGCCTGCAAAAAAAGATAGTTTGGAAGAATTTATCCATCATGACGGCGTGGTGCTAGCTATTTGTGGTGGCTTTCAGCTTCTAGGTCAATATTACATTGAAGCTTCTGGTCGGCGGATTGAGGGACTTGGAATTATGGGACATTACACTCTCAATCAAAAAAATAATCGCTATATCGGCGACATCAAGATTCATAATGATGAATTTGACGAAACCTACTATGGTTTTGAAAATCACCAAGGACGGACATTCCTATCTGAAGACGAAAAACCGCTCGGCAGAATTATTTATGGGAACGGAAACAACAAGGAAGACCAAAGCGAAGGCGTGCACTACAAGAATGTCTTTGGCTCTTACTTCCACGGCCCTATCCTATCCCGCAATGCCAATCTAGCTTACCGCCTAGTGACAACCGCCCTGAAGAATAAATACGGTCAAGAGATTCCACTCGCCAACTACGAGGACATTCTAACTCAAGAAGTCCCAGAAGAATACGGAGACGTCAAGAGCAAGGCAGAGTTTGAATAGGGATATAGAATACAAAAGGAGACCAATGATGAAAGAAAGAATGCATTACATTTTACTGTTGCTCGCAATCCTCCTAATCGCTGGACTGTCTTTGGCTAATATGCAAAGCGTCACCGTTAGTTTTATTTTCTTTCGCTTTAAAATTCCACTGATTCTCTTAATTTTACTCTCTGTCTTACTTGGAGCTATCACTACTATCCTCATCAGTATGCCGAAGAATTTCTCTCTCAGAAATGAATTAGCCAAAGCCAAAAAAGAACTCAAAAATAGAAACTAGGTTGGAAATCCAACCTAGTTTTTTGAAGATATTTTTCAAATGTTCGGATTTTACTTTCGGACACGTCTTTTTTTGTCAAAATCTTCTTGTCCGAAAATCGGAGGACATTATTTTTTCAAAAAAGCTTTGTCCGAAACAAGAATGTTCGGAATTTGCTCCAAAAACTTCCTTCCGAAAACTGAACAAAGCCATTTCCCCCTAAAACCTCTCGTCCGCATGTGGAAAATGGCAAATTACTTAAAAGTTGCCTCGTCCTTCATGAAGGACGAGGTTTTTTGCTCAAAAAACTCTCATCTCCATTTGGAACGTTCGGGATTTACTATTAGGGACTAGATCATAAGTTAGAAACAGGAAATTATTCTAGTAATATGAAAAGAACAGACGATTATCTATATGGAATTTTTGACTGAGTTACTTCAATTTCTGGATCAACATACTTGATATACGGTGCGATGAAATCGATATCCTCGCACTTGGGTCCCAATTTAATTTTGGAACATTTCAGCTCTTTATCAAGATAAACATATAACCCAGGAATTGCACTATTAGCGTTCTTAAAGGGAAAAATCTCATGTTCCTTCCCTTCGTAAGATTTAATAATCCGATACTCATTTTCATAGCTATAATCTTCCTCTTTAAATAAATAACGAATACTATCTATTAAACGTAAGGCTGAAAAAAATGTCTGCTGCTTTTCAGCATCATCTCTATTTCGAATTTCATTAAATTCATCTTTTATGTTATCGATAGCTTTTTTCACGTCTTCTTCTTTTGACACATTATAACAAACTCTATAAATTTCTATGTCTTCATTCACTAAATCTTGAATGTAATTTGAATGATAAGTTAAATTGATTCCCTTCGCATCGTCACCATACTGTTTCCACATTGGAAGACTGTCCTCAAGATTTTGGTCACCTCCTGTTTGTGACATTGATGCAAAATAGAACGGAGATGTTTCATAATCAGTAACAGGAAGTTCTTCTTTCTTAATCCCTATAAGTTCAAGTAATGTATACCCCTCATTTGGATCATTCATTTGTCTCGCATTGCTTAATCGTAACCTAGGGTAAGATTTGTCTTCGTTCTTTTTATTAGGCAGTAAAAAATTTAGAGTATTCAATGATGTATAGTGAATAAAATTTTTATTTTCTTTAATAGTATCAAGTTTATATTTCAATTTGTTCTTGATAGTATTTACATTTTGTAAAATTTCATTTAAATTCTCATCATCAATAGATTTTAAATCAGACTTCAATTGTTCAAAAGTCGTCTTATCAAGCAACGATTTTAAAAAATCATATCCTTCATAAAATATCTTTTCAAAAGGTTTATCCATATATGCTTTAACTAAATTACTTAATAAAGTAAAATTATAACCACTTCCTTTTACAATAATTGAGATTGACTCTTTCTTATCATTTAGTTGATCTCCTTGCAATATATCTAAAATATAATTATAAATCTTGTTAAAATGATTATCGGTAGATAGATAATTTCCAACATTCAAACTTTCATCTATTTCTCTAATTTTTTCGTTTAAGTCTAATATATCCTTACTATTTGTGACCTCATCATTTCTTAGCAGAGCTTTTTTTACCCCTTCATTTTCTTTTATTTTTTCCGGTAAATCAATGACCGTTAAATCACGAAATACTGTTAAAAATCCTTTATAATAATCTGATCCAAGAGTATACAAATTTTGATAAAAGGAAATGTCATGCGCAAGTGAATAGTAGTTCTCATTTATATTTTCAATATAACCATTATCATTATAATTATAAAATGTTTCATTATCATTATAAGAAAAATCACCTTCACTATCTATTTGAAACTTTATCCATTTTTTTCCAAATTCATAATCTTGACTCTCAATAATTGGATTATAAATTCTATAATTTCCTAACAATATTTCATTCAGATTTTGATCATAATAGCATACTGTATAAGTTAGATAGTAGCCGTAATCATTCCAATTATCTGGGTAAAACACAAAAGTATTAGGTGCTTTACAACTCTTTTCAGAATTATTGTGATATAAATTATCATCCCAATTTATATAAAACATAGTTTAGTATCCTTTCCTCCTACGCCTGTTCTGCCACTTCTTCCCATTCTGTCATGGCTGCTTCCTGCTGTTCGGTCAGCTGGTCTAGCTTTTGCTGAAGCTCCATGAGTTCGCTCGCGTCATTGGTCTCTTGCATAGCTTTAGTCAACTCGGTCGTTTGCATCTCCAGCTCTTCGATTTCAGCTTCTAACTGCTCCAAACGGCGAGCTAATTTCCGAGCTTCTTTCTGTGTTTCTTTCTGGAGTTGGTAGTTGGTGACTGGCTGAGTAGGCTCTGTCGCAGTAGCTTTCTCCTCTCTCAAAGCTTCCAGCTCTGCTTTTTTCTCCAGATAATAGTCATAATCGCCCAGATAAAGAGTGGAGCCAGTATCAGAAAGCTCGATAATCTGCGTGGCAACTCGGTTGATAAAGTAGCGGTCATGACTGACAAAGAGCAGAGTGCCGTCAAAGTCAATCAAGGCATTCTCCAGCACCTCTTTGCTATCAATATCTAGGTGGTTGGTTGGCTCGTCCAACACCAGGAAATTCTTGTTTTCCATAGACAGCTTAGCCAGTAAAAGCCGTGCTCGTTCCCCACCTGACAGCATGCTGACAGACTTTTTGACATCATCACCTGAGAAGAGAAAGGCACCCAGACGATTGCGGATTTCCACTTCTGGTGTTAGCTTAAAATCATTCCAAAGCTCGTCTAAGACTGAATTGCTCGGTGTCAATCGGCTTTGAGTTTGGTCATAGTAGCCCAGTTCCACATTTGCCCCCAGATGCTCCTGACCACGGATAAAAGGAATTTGTCCCACAATGGACTTGATAAGAGTTGTTTTGCCAATACCATTTGGTCCGACAATAGCTACTGCGTTAAATTTACGAATATCCAGATTGATAGGCTCGGACAACACTTGGTTATCATAACCGATAGCCGCATCTTCTACAGTCAGAACGACATTTCCAGAAGGTTTAGCTGAGCGAAAGGTCATATTAGCAGAACGGCTACCTCTGTCTGGCTTGTCCAGACGCTCCATTTTTTCCAGCTGTTTGCGTCTGGATTGAGCGCGCTTGGTTGTAGATGCCCGAACTAGATTGCGATTGACAAAATCCTCCAAAGCAGCAATTTCCTTCTGCTGCTTTTCATAATTCTTGGCCTCTGTCAAGAGCTTCTGCTCCTTTTGCTGAACAAAACTAGAGTAATTTCCCACATAGCGGTCCAACGAATGCTGGGTCAAGTCCAGTGTCACAGTGGCTACTTTATCAAGAAAATAACGGTCGTGACTGACGATGATGAGAGCTCCGCTATAGTTGCTCAAGTAATTTTCCAGCCAAGCAATCGTCTCTATATCCAAATGGTTAGTAGGCTCATCCAGTACCAATAAATCTGGCTTTTCCAGCAGCATTTTCGCTAGAGCCAATCGAGTATTCTGCCCGCCCGAAAGCTCTTCTATCTTCATCTGCCACATAGACTCATCAAACTTGAAACCATTAAGAATCGCACGAATATCTGCCTCATAGGTAAAGCCGCCTGCCTGACGGAAATCCTCTGACAAGCGGTCATAATCTGTCATCAGTTTTTCCAGATCCGTCCCAGTCAAATCCCCCATAGACAGCTCCATCTGTCGCAATCGTTGCTCCTGCTGACGTAAATCATCAAAAACATGCAGCATTTCATCGTAAATGGTATTCTCCGACTCAAAGCGGCTGTCCTGAGCCAGATAGGACAGGGAAAGATCTCGTTTTTTATTGATTTGACCAGAAGTAGGCTCTTCCTCACCCACTAAAATCTTGAGCAGGGTTGACTTTCCAGCTCCATTTTTACCGACTAGGGCAATCCGGTCACCCTCATCCACCTGCAGGTTGATATTATCAAAAAGAACCTCTCCTGCAAAAGAGCGTTCAATCTTATTTGCTTGTAAAATAATCATAAACCTATTATAGCAGATTCCTATCTCAACTGCTATCTTAGAAAACAAAAATGCGGTTCATTTTGACCGCATTTTCATTTAAAACTACTTAAAATTTCTTGATTTTGCATCACAAGGTAAACACCTAATAGAATAATCAAAGCAAAAAGCCCTAATTTGATGATTCCTTTTACAAAACGAATCACCCAAAGGATCATTATCGAACCAATCAACCACATCACGGCTGAATGATTGAAAAAGCCTTGAACTGCCTGACTGTTTTCGCCAAAAAACTTTGGATAGGAGCTGGAATATGTTCTCGCCATGCAGCTGTCACTCCAATACGATTTACGATATCAGAGCAACTTTTCCATAACCATGCAAAAATGCTGGAATTAAAGACAAACAAGAAAACTTGCTCTGGGAAACATCTGATGATTTTAAAGATATTTCTTATCATTTTATGCTTGATACAACTCCTTTACTGCTTGAACATCTACTGCTTGAATCCCGTAAAACGAGCCAGCGGATTGCATAACAGATTTTTCTTCATTGTGTTCCAATCCAATCGCATGTCCCAGTTCATGCTCTGCTGTGTTTACGATTCGCTCATAAGAGTAGCTATATTGACTGTTTAATAGATAATAACGATTTAGTCGAACAGTTACATTTGTAAAACGCTTGGTCAGCAAATTGGTTTTGGATTCTGCTTCGCCTGCCGCACTGACAGTGATATTATTCATCTCTGTAGCTACAATATTGGCTTGATTTTTATCATTTACAATCTGGAAAGTAAAGGCACCCGTTTGATTCCAGGCACGAATAGCTTCCTGATAAGCTGAGCGAAATGTCTCGTCTTGTGTATCTATATAAACCGTAGCACTCGCTGTGTCCCATCGGACACCAGACGCTTGGTGACCATGATTGTCCGATAGCTGTTTGGTCAGGTCTTTCACATTTTGCCCGACACCTAGCTGACTATCCTGTCCACTTACATATCGATAAATTTGACTGACATCTTGCTGAAGTGTTGTCGAAAAATTGCTTTTAGAAGGGCTCATGACATACAAGATTCCCACTAAAAAGAGTGCTGTTAATGCAAGGCTATAAACTAAACGCCATATCAAGCGCAACAGCGCCGAAAATATTCGAAATATAAACCTCATACTTCCCTCCTAATCTCAAATGTAAAGAGTAAGTATAATGAGATTCGCTTAAAAATTTCTTAACATAGAGAACTGTAAAAGAAAGAATAAAATATTGACAAAAAAATGTAAATTTCTGTCAAAAAGGGCATCTCTCAAGCAACTTTAGGATAAGCGCTCTTCTACTTCAAAATCAATCGGCAGCCATTTCAGAAATTCCTCTAATTGTTTTTCCCAATAATACCACTCGTGCTTTCCCGAATTATGATGATAGGTGATATCTAAGCCACATTCGCGCAATTGTTTAACAGCTACTTCATTTGCTTGATAAAGAAAATCTTGCTCCCCACACCAAGCATAAAATTTAGTCTTTTTATCTGACTTCTTTGCCATTGTTGTTAAAAAATGCTGCTTGACATCAGCTGCTTTCAAATCACCAAACACACCTTGCCAATAGTTGAGCGTACCGCCAGGAAGTTCTTCTATGTCCACATCATCCAAACCGAGCCCAATAGCGCCTGAAAATGACCCTGCATAGGAGAATCGATCTGTCGTCAAGGCTATTTTATAAGCCCCATAACCTCCCATTGACAGACCTACAATAAAGGTTTTCTCTCGTTTCCGACTCATATTAGGAAAGAAACGATGCATAACCTCAAGCAATTCTTTTGCTATGGCATCATAATACTTCAATCCATAAGCAGTATTGGTGTACCAAGCAAGATCTGTTGACGGCATAATGACAATTAAATTTGTATGGCGCAGTAAACGCTCAATATTCGTCCGTTTTCGCCACGAATTTTCATTGCCGCCCATACCGTGCAAAAGGTAAAGAACGGGAATATCCGTATCTGCTACCTGACTGGGAGCTACTGCATCCGCATCAGGATAGATGACATTGACACGACGCTCCATTTCCAACACTGCTGAATGATACTCTATTTCGAAAAATGCCATTTTTTCTCCTTTTCATGTAAATGTAAGAAAGGGGTTGGAACAAACGTCCTGACCCCACTATTTTTGTTACTATAGGTTAAATGTACTTACTTATTTATTTTCTTAACGCACTTCCATTACAACAGGTAAAATCGCTGGACGACGTTTAGTTTGCTCAAAGAGATATTTCGCAAGATTATCACGCACAGCTCCCTTCAGTTCACCCCAGTCAAAATTATCTTTTGCAAGATAATCTTCCACTGTTTTATTGATTAAGTCAGAACTTTCACGCAAAATATCACGGCTTTTCTTGACATAAACAAATCCACGCGTATGAACCTTAGCTTTGGAAATAATCTTCTTGTCACGACGGTTCACCGTAATGGCGACGATAAAGATACCGTCTTCAGACAGAACTTTACGGTCACGAAGAACGATATTCCCTACATCACCAATCGCATTTCCGTCAATCATAACATCGCCAGCAGGGACTGCACCAGCAAGTAAGAAATCTCCTTTTTCATATTCCATAATGCTACCGCGTTTTGGAATAAAAATGTTTTCTGGCAACATACCAATTGCCATTGCAGCTTTAGCATGCGCTGCTAATTCACGATATTCTCCTTGAATTGGGAACAAGAATTTCGGCTGCAAGAGGTTTAACATCAATTGCAAATCGCGCTCATTTCCATGACCAGACACCCGCAAATCTTGCGTAATCAATTTAACAACACCACCTGCTTGGTAAATCATGTTTTCTACACGTGCCACCAAGGCTTCTTTTGCGATAGACGGTGTTGTAACAATATAAACCAAATCGCCTTCTTTGATTTCTACATAACGGTGACGTCCGATAGACATCTTGCGCAAGCCATTGATTGGCTCACCCATACGCCCAGTTTCCAAAATAATCAACTCATGATCTTCAAACTTGGACATTTCTTTTGGCTTGATTAGCAAACGTTCGTCCACGAGTGATAATTTCTTCAAGCGAATGGCAGTACGAACGATATTTTCAATGTCAAACCCCGTCAGCACAACACGACGACCTGTCCTAGCAGCAGCTTCAAAAACCTGTTGAATACGAGAAAGATTGCTTGCAACCGCCGCAACAATCACGCGCCCTTCCCAATCACCAATCGTATTGCTAATTTCTTTTGCAACTTCGCTCTCACTTGCCACTTGAATCGTACTATCCGCATTTGCAGAATCACTAAGAAGAGCTAGAACGCCTTCACGACCAATTTCCGCCAAGCGAGCAAAATCTGTTGCATAAGACTGACTAGCCGTTTGGTCGAACTTGAAATCACCTGTGTAAACAATATTGCCTTCAGACGTTTTCAAAACAATCCCTAAACTCTCTGGAATAGAGTGCGTTGTTTTAAAGAAAGATACAACCGTACCAGCAAAATCAATCTCTGTGTCTTCATCAATCACATGAAAATCATTGAACTTTTTGACCGTATCATTTCCTTTGACAAATAACTTAGCCAACTCAATCGTCAATTCTGAGCCAAATACAGGAACTTTCGTTTCAGCCAATAAATAAGGCAAGGCACCAATTGCATCTGCATGCCCGTGTGTCAAAAAGACCCCTGCAATACGGTCCTTATTTTCAAACAAATAGTCCATATTTGGAATAACAAAATCCACACCAAGCTGTTCATTTTCTGGATATTTTAATCCGACATCCAGGACGAAAATAGATTCATCCACTTCAGCGATGTAAAGATTTTTTCCATTCTCACGTACGCCACCTAAAGCAATCAATTTAATATTGCTCATTGATTCTCCTTTTCAAATTTTTTTACTAACGGTCCTTGGAATCCCAAGTCGAATTACAGTTTTGCAAATCTTTTGCATATCCAATTTATTATACTACTTTTCATGATTTTTTTCAAAGAACAGAGCATACAAAAAACTCCTAGTTACTGTTTACCTACAGAAAGCTAGGAGCCGTCTCTATTTGCTAATAAGTGATAGATAGACTTTCAGAAAGTAATTATCTGAAAAGAGATTCTTATGATGATTCCATCGTTATTTTATTAAAGAATGATTTTCTTGTCCACAATATATCAAAAACAAGTTTTTTCATCTAAAACAATAGCGGTTTTATACCAAAGCGTGAAAATCATTAAAAAGCTTCTACCGACTGCATCAAATAACATTCTTATTTATTCTTACTTTGCGTTCTTTATACGCGATGCAATTCTACAAACCACTACATGACATCTTCAGAAATATTTATCAAATACCTCCAATTAAGAAAAACAATTAGCAAATAGAAACTAATACATCATAAACGATTTAAAATATGAACGTTCCGATACCCATTGGAATCAGCCCTTTCTTATCTTTCTTTAATTATATTGTACACCTTCTTTTTTAAAAAAGCAAGCGTTTACATCCAAATTTTTAAAATATTTTTTGCAAATGAAAAGAGGCAGAATTAACCATTCAAACCTCTTCTCAATGTAGATTTTTATGCTCGTACTGTGACACTTGTGCCGTCTTCTTTATAAAGATTTATCAAACCTTCTTTACGACTGCGTACCATATCACCTGGATAAACCGGATGTGGCAAGGAAATCGTCAATAGTTCCATCGGATTTGGAGCCCGATCAATTTTATTTCCATCTGAATCATATAAATCTGTAATGACTGCATCAAAATGACGGAAACCAGGACCATAAAACTCAACTGAGTCGCCCTCATTGATGACATTTCGTTGCCGAATAGTCGCTGTTTGCGTATCAGGGTCATAAGCCACCACTTCTGCCACAAATTTATATTGCGGAATTTTGCGGCGTGCTCCAAAAAGCTGCTCATTTTCAGTTGGTGTATGATAGTAAAATCCCGTTGCCAACTCACGTTGCGCAACTTTCCACATTTCATCTACTAAATCTTGCTTGATTGCTTCAAACTTTTCAGGACTTTCAAGATAAGCATCTACTGCCGCCTTGTAACAATTTGAAAC
>ERZ773003.923-NODE-923-length-19334-cov-20.575497_pt1 | contig 19334 bp, 23 predicted proteins | sample MGYA00580668_ERZ773003 | MGnify/ENA primary metagenome ERZ773003 (study PRJEB29015, sample SAMEA2738002) | human oral metagenome | biome: human oral; feature: human-associated habitat; material: dental | place: China | collected 2126 ... | reverse complement strand
ACCTCCATTCTACTCTTTAACACCATGAATTTCCTCTATTTTGAAGAGTTTAGAAGACCGATCTTTCTGAAGAAAATTGCGGGTATGGACTTTTTGAAAATTCACAAAAGTATGCTCATATCAGAGATTGCTATGCTGTTATTAGGTAGTGTCCTGATTTTCTTTCTCACACAGGAATGGTGGATTGCTCTCGTCACGTTTTTATTATTTGCGACCAATGCATGGCTGATTCTACTTTACCGCTCGCATAAAGAGGAGCATTTCTTGCCCATTATTCTGAAAGGAGCCTAATATGATAAAAATAGAACACCTGGCAAAATCATTTGGAGAACGGACTGTCTTTCAGGATATCAATCTGCAATTTGCAGCAGGAAAAGTCTATGCCCTAATCGGAAATAGCGGTTGTGGCAAAACAACCCTGCTCAATATCCTGTCTAAGCTAGAACCTTATGATAAGGGAAGCATCAGCTACCGAGCGCAAGAGCTTAAGCAAATCAAATCTCATCACTTTTTCAAAAATGAATTAGGCTATCTCTTTCAAAATTTTGGTCTTCTTGAAAATGAGACCGTAGCGGCCAATTTAGAACTTGGATTGATTGGTCAAAAATTGACTAAACAAGAGAAGAAACAACGAGAAGAAGAAGTCTTAGAAAAGGTGGGATTGAATTATCTCACTCTCGATCAAAAAATCTACGAATTATCAGGCGGAGAAGCACAGCGTGTCGCCTTGGCCAAAGTCATCCTCAAGGATCCTCCTTTGATTTTGGCAGATGAACTGACTGCAGCACTTGATCCAGAAACTTCACAAGAAATTATGAACTTGCTTTTATCATTGAAAAAGCTAGACCGCTTGATAATTCTTGCAACTCATAATCCAGTGATTTGGGAAAAGGCCGATGAAGTGATTCGGTTAAATACTATCTAAGTAAAAATACTCTATGATTAAAAATCGTAGAGTATTTTCTATGTATGGCATAATTTTAATTATGTAAATCAAAGCTTGTCTAGAGCATTCTTTTGTTCATCATTAACAATATGGGTATAGAGGTCAGTGACTTGCGTACTGGCGTGACCTAGCTGATGGCTGACGAGAACTTGAGATTTGGTTGCATCATACAAACGTGTAGCAAGTGTATGGCGGAGTTTGTGGGGAGTCACCCGCACCTTGAAGTCCTCAGAATATTTGGCCACCATTTTTTCGACACTGGAAGCATCGATTCGATTCGGAGTGCCACGGTATTCAGTCAAAAAGAAGGCTGTATCAGTCTTTTCGGCCTTGTATCGCTTGCTACGAATGCTCAGATACCCTTCTAAATAGGGCTTAGCAAAAGCAGCAACATTGACAGAGTCCCTTTTTCCGCCTTTTCTTGTCACTTCAATAACCATCATTTTGAGATTAATGTCTTTCAGGTCTAGATTAACAGCTTCAGACAGACGAACGCCAGAGGCTAGCAACAAAGCAATGATGGCCAAATCCCGTTCCTTGTTCTTGTTGAAAGAGGACAGGGCCCGATTAGAGAGCTTCTTAGGGTACTCCGTATCGATATACTGGAGAAATTCCTCGGTTTCATCCCCTAAAAAGAGCTTCTGCTTAATATTCTCTGCACGAGCAGCCAGAGTTTCTTTTTTCTTCTTAGTAGCAACTTTTTTCATTACATTTCGATAGAAGTAGGGCTCACCCTGCTCGTTTTCCACTTCCTCAGTCAAATATTTGTATAGGCTGGACAAAGCCGAAAGAGTTCGGTTGATGGTTGTCTGGGAAACACCGTTTTGTGTCGTGTTGGCATTGAGAAGCGGCCGCTCTCGCAGATAAAGAATGAAGGATTCCATATCTTTCTTAGTCATATTTTCCAAGACTGAGAGAGGAATCTCAGCAATTTCTGAAGCGTCAGATATACCAAAGTCTAAAACCCAGCGAAAAAATCGATCGTATTCTTTAAGATATTCATACAAGGTCGTAAAACTATAAGGTACCGCCAGCTTGGACTGATAGTATTCTAGAACGTACCAGGGCATGATTTGCTTCAGCTTATCAATTCGTTCCAATAAAATCTCGCGTTTCATTCCATCTTCCTCATGATTTTTCTATAAAAAAACTAAAAACTTTTGAACTTTTGACTTAATATATTCTAGACCCTTGATATGACTAAGTTGAAAGCATTAAGTACATAAAATAAAGAATGTACTTTATTCTGATCATGTACTTTTGATTTGTATGGGTTTAAGTTCAAAATGATTAGTTATCTATATTCTTTTATTATCTTTTGAAAGGTGCATTCTTAATCGACAAATGGGTTAAGAAAGAGCAGATTCAAAAGTACATTTTTTTCAGTTACATTATATTATAAAGGATTTTAGGCGATATTGCTATTTTTCTAGTTAATTATGAGAGACAAGGTTTATATTTCAAGTGTTTATAAAATTTAAGGTCTCATGATATAATTGAATTATATTTTGAGGAGGTAGCTAAAGCAATGGTAACGAATGAACATAATCAAACAGATGAAACTAGTCTTCCTTTAGATTTTCTTGAATACTAAATTCTTGAATTACATTATCGAGTGATTTTCGTAATTCACGAAATATTTGTCTAAGTGATTGATTGTCACTATCAAAGATTACTGTTAATCGGTCAATACTGATATAAATAGATTTCTCTAGTTTTGATAAATTTACTTGATTTTGATATTCTCGAAGAGATTGAATGGTATTTTTCAACTGTAACGCCTCCTTTCCATGCTTAAAATCTGCGTAATTCGTTGCTACTATTGATTTTTGCCGACGACTCGTTATTTAGGGCGTTGCCTTAAGTGTATCGGTTTGCTGGCTGTTAGAAACGCCAGCTTTTATGTTAGAGATTGGGAGAACTTCGAGCTTCGGGCGCTCTGCCTTCGGCCCGCGCCCTTGCACTTGCCTCCCAATCTCTAATTTATTAGTTTTTAAACTACCCAAAATACTTGTCTAGAAAAATCGAGAGCAGTTCAAGTGCTCGAAGTTCAATTTCTTCGTCTCGAATATCGTTAAATACATCATCATTTATTAGGATTGATGCTCCTAAACTAGGCGAATAAAAAGAATGAGTATTGCTAGTGTTACTGTCTTTTATTGTGTATTGTGTAGGTGTCATAATATCCTCAATCTAGCCATATTTCGCTTCTTATGGACTTTATATTACCATTTTGGTATAATTGTATTGTTCTTAAACGAAAGCCTCAGAACGCTTTGCAGAGCTTTCTGGGGTATTTTTGCATATTCATAAGCTAACTAGTATTACCTATTTTGTATGCTTTGTTTTTATATAACTATTTTGGTTATAAGCTAATAAAAAAATGAAAGGAATTTTAAAATGTTAAAAGACAATATAAAAAAAGCCCGACTAGATGCAGGACTTACTCAAATAGAAGTTGCTGAAAGACTTGGTGTTGCTCAAGCACAGTATGCTAGGTGGGAGAATGGAGGGAGAAATCCGAAAGATGAAACAATAGAAAAATTAGCTGATATCTTTGGTACATCTTTTGAGATTTTAAAAGGACGTGATGATGGACTAGAAGAAATTGTTAGTTTATTGAAGGAATATGAACTGACAGAAGAAGAAAAAAATGAAATTATTATTATCTTAAAACATTTTTTGATGAAAAAGGGAAGTTAGTTTGCTGTAAGGAACATAACTTACACTATATATGAAAAATTTAGAAAGATTAAAAGTATGAAAGTACAGAAGTCATTAGGATTAGATGTGAAACAAACTGAAATTCTCTATAATTTTCAGTTTTTAAAAACTATTGAGGATATTAAAAATGAGAAAGATGAAAATAGAAAAAACAAAAGATTAAATGGTTACAAGAATGGCAAAAAGATAGTTATCCCCTCATTACTTGAAATCTAGCTTAATTATAGTTTTGTTTCTAAAATAGGATAAGGAGGAGATGTTATGTTGTTTTATATTATCATTGCGAGTATATTAAATATACTTTTAGTTATTATTTTGTATGTTATCTCTTTACATTTGTATAACAGACTTGAGTATTAGTGAGTTGAGGTACTCTTATGAAGAGTAAAAAAGTTCTTCAATATTATTTCAAATTAGATATTTTCTTATACCTGAACGATTTTTATGCTACTGTTATAGAAATGATTTTAAACTAAAATCAAAACTACTCCAAAAATAGTATTGATTTTGGTTTAATACAAAACATATGTAATAATGTGAGCCAACAGAAGTCTGTTTTTGTACCATACTATCTTGAAAAATCTACTAAATTCAAATTGAGAGGATGAATTAAAATGAATAAAATATTTATATATGCAGAAGTGCGAAATCATAACTCTAAGAAAATTATGATTCCGAACATTTTGAGAAGATGTATTGGGAGAAAAAACGCCTTTTTGAAGCTAATAGTTTAGAGGAATGGTATTATGTTGAAAATATTAAATAACTCTGTCATATATTTATGTTTGATTCCGTTATTGTTCCTATTATTGATAATTTTTCCAAATGATTCATTAATCTATTATTTTCGATTGATTTTAATTTCGTTAATATCAATTACATTACATGAACTAGGTCATTTTTTAGTGGGAAGATGTTTATCTTATAAACTAGAGATGCTTGCTACTCCCTTTTTCTTCTATTTCAGAAAAAAAATATATTTCAAATTTCCAGTGTTATTAGCATTCGGTTATTGTCAAATGAGTAATAGAAACATTACTAATGAAAAAAATAGTGATAGGAATTTGGTGTTCTACTTCTTTGGGGGAGGTGGAGCTAACCTAATTGTCGCAATATTAGCACTTTTGGGATTTGTGCCGTACGCATCAGAATTTTTTATTTTGAATATAATTCTTTTTCTAGTTACGGTATGTTTACCAATTGATGGAACAGATGGCAATGCTATTAGAGAGATAGTTTTGTATTCAAAAGATTCAAAAACATATCAGAGATTCTTTGCAAATAGTTTCTATAATAATCCTCATATAACAATCGACGATTTTGCAAAATTAACCTCTAAAGAAAAATCTTTTTTTTCAAAATTTGAAAAATGTTTGATAAACCTTTACTTTGAAGTAAAAGGTGAAGGATCAGCATTCACAATTGCTAATTATGAAGTTTTTGATTCAAATATTCAGGAAAATATTATCCGTGAGTACTATAAATTACTACATAAATCTTCTGATTGGTTTATTCCACAGAACTTATCTTCAGAAGAAGTTGTTTTTACCTTGTCAAACTATATTTACTCGAAAAATAATAAATATTTAAAAAAGATTAAGTATCTAAAGAAATTAGTAGATTTTAGACAAGAAGAAATTATCGACTTTATTTTGAACAAGGAGGGAGTATTGTGAAAGTTCCAATGATATATCAAATGGAAAATTCAGAATTTGGACTAGCATGCTGTGCCATGATATTGAACTATTTTAAATATGAAATTTCTTTAAATGAACTACGTGAAATCTACCCATCATCCAGATTCTGAGTTACTTGAAAAGTCTAACTTAATTTGACAATTTAGGTTTAGAAAATCTTGATTATGATACTGAATTAGATATGGACAAGAAAGATAAAAAAGATCTAGAAAAATCTCTTGCCCAAATGAAAAATACAAAAGAGGAATTAAAGAAATTCATTAGTTCGTATGGAGTTGGTTTGAAAAAAAGAATTGGTAGCTTTTTGGTAGCTAAACAGACAAAACATCTATTTTTTATCAAAGAATACTTAAAAAGAATGTTAATTTATCAGCATTCTTTTTAATTTCAAATCAATTCTCGGAATTAGAAAAAGGAAGTAGGAATGGCAATGCAGAGCAACAGACACCATGCGAGCCTCTCAGAATCCATCAGAGTTACTGTTCTGTCAATAGTGCAACAAAATGCCCAGATAAAAGATTTAAACGCCTGGCAAGTGATATTATGTAGAGAAGAAGTGGGCTTTTTGAATTCTTGATTGTGTTCGAGTAATCTTTTTAGAAAATTTTTGGTATAATTTGAAAAAAATCAATTTGCTTTACGAATAAATAAGTAAGAACAAAAATATAGGAGATCAATAATGAAACTTGGAGAATTACGTAAAGCTAAAGGTGTGATGCAGTTATAGCCAGCTAACGAAGTAGGGGTAACAGCTAGAACAGTGGCTAGGTGGGAAGCCGATCAAGTAGATATGCCGTTTAAAACTGCCGCTAAGATTGCAAAATTCCTGGGCGTTAGTTTGGATGAGTTGGCAGAATAAAATTGGAGGAATATATGGATTTCGCGGAAATTTTTGATAACTTAGATGTTGAATTTGATAATTTAAAAATTCGATTATGTAAAAATGTTTATGGAGCAGAAAACATCGAGAAACTATCAGCCTTCCTTGATGATTTCAGCAATCTTTGTAAGGCCAAGAAGTTTGATGTGGACTGGTCAGAAGTGGAGCAGTTAGAGAGTTATACAGCTCTTCTGAAGATCACTAACCCAGAAAGTCAGGAGTACGTCACTGACAACATTAGGAGATTCTATACAGAATTTATAGAATCGTTTAAAGATGAGTTATATGCGTAATCCTCTAAAGAAAAAAATAGGAGATAGTCACTATGACTTTCTCCTATTTAAGAACTAAATGAGTAAGAACGTATCAAACTACACCACGTTAATCTTCTATTTTCGCTATAAAATTCCCAATTTCCTTAACAATCTCAGTTACCAGTGCATTACCCATAAAGAACATATCTATTTACTACAAACGGTTATCTCCAATCAAATCTAAAATTAACTAAAATTTTAGATTTGATTCTGGACTATTACATACTGTTTTTTGATAACTATACTTCCTTATTCTTTTAGATTCAACCAAATTTTCCAACTCAAATACAAAGAAATGATCTCGCTTATCTTTAGCATTTGCTTTGTTCAGCTTAAAATAGTTCTTTCCAGTTTTAAACATGAACAAAAGAATATCGTCAATCAGAAAGACTAAGGGAATATCCAAGGTGGAGTAGCGGTAGAAGTCGGACTCAAAGCGTCGATAGCTATCGCTAGTGTAATCAATCTGTAGTTCATTACGATGAAAATCAAGCTGATTCATGCAGTATCTCCTCTATTAGCTCCATGGCCGTTATATACTCAAGAGGGGCGTTAATGTACCCTTCAGGGGTCTTAATCAAGGCGTACTGGCTTGTGAGTGTGCTGATAGAGCCACTATACACTCTCAAACCATTTCTCTCCTTGATAGTGAAACGGGCTGTCAGTTGGTTGGCATACAGCTGGCTAAGAAGCAGTAGCCGTTGTTCTTGTGGCAAGGAGGGAAAGTAGGATATAGCGTTCTCTTCAGCAGAAAGAGCCGTAGTATGCTCAGACAGGAAGAACCCCATCCACTTTTGCATACCGACATCTTGGTAATCTCTAGCTGACTGGAATGGTAAATATGAGCGATCAATCATAATATCAATCCGACCCATTGGCAGAGTGTCCGCCAACGAGTTTACTCCTTTCAGCATTACGGGAGCCTTCCATCAGGACGGTTCCTTTTTGAATGGCTAGAAAGCCGAATTTTTCTCTCACTGCATCAATTGCTGATTGCAGCCTTTCTTCTTTTTCGATTGTTTCCACATCATCAAAGAGGGAGAAGAGGGTGTAGTTTTCGTCCACAAAGCCACTGTAGGACACACCTATTTGCCTTACAGCACCAGATGCATACTTACTCCTAAATAGTTCCAAAACATGCTGTACCAGGGTCTTAGGGAGGTTGGCAGGCTCTATTTTCTTTTGGGCATTTATCGGTTTCTTCATTTCAAGTTTAGAGTAACCAATTTGAATAGAGATAACAGTAGCCTTTTTGTGTTCTGTCCTTATACGCAATGCCACACGTTCTGCCATTTCGGCCAAGGCTATTTCAATATCTCTTTGACGGTGGTAGTCGTAAGGAAGTATTTGAGAGTTGCCTATTCCATGCGACTTGGGACGATAAGGAGAGTGTACGTTGCTTTCGTCCACACCATTAGCATGAAACCACAATTGAACGCCAACCTTTCCAAATTCTTTTTTTAGGATATCAGGATTGCAGTTGGCCAACTCCTTGACGGAGTTTATCCCTAATTTTGCAAGTCTAGCCTCGGTTCGACTGCCTATTCCCCAAAAGTCTGTCAATTTGGGAATAGACCAGACCTTTGTTGCGACATCTTCGTAAGACCAGTTCGACCGCATTGTTACTGTCTTTTTAGCCTCGTTATCAAGAGCTAGTTTGGCTAGCAAGGGGTTGGCATTGCTCATACCAACAGTTGATACAATGCCTGTTTTTCTCCAAATCTCACGTTGAATCATAGCCGATAAGCTATCCAGTTTCTCTTTTCTGGATAGTGTTTTGTCTGGTATGAAGTAGTCAAGGGAAGTGGTTAGATTAATAAATCCTTCGTCAATAGAGTAGGGGAGTATATCATTGGGTGCTGCAAACTCTTGGAAGATATGTTGAATTTCAATGTTCTTCTCTATGTACAAATCCATTCTTGGAGGGACGATAATCGTTCTACGTGCCCAATTCTCAATAAAGGACTTGTATCTTGGGGTCACCTCAATTCCTTGTTTCCAAGCGTTTTGGTAATTGAACTTCCTAGTGTTTATATCAAAGGGCAAATCATAGGAACGACCGACATTACTTTTTCCGAATACTTGTTTGAACATGGGAGAGGAAGCTAGGATAAGCCCTGCACTGTTATCAGAACGGCTCATAACGCATAGAGAGGTCCGCAATGGGTGAAGACCTCTCGCAACGCATTCAACGCTAGCATAGAACGATTTCATGTCGATAAAGGCAATATCTGCCTTGGGTTCTTTAGAATAATCAATGTACCCCATTGAATAATCATCTACCTTTCGAGTGGTGTGAAGTGTCCTACAATTCGTCCAATAATACGTGGGTTCTCCTCGTAAGGTGCGAAGATGTCATCGTATTCGTCGTTAATGGAAACTAGACGTAGGTAAGTTTTATGACGATAGACCTTCTTCACGTAGGTCTGCTCATTAAATTCTACGGCATAGATTTGACCGTCGTCGATGTTCGTTGACTGCTTAATCAGGACGACATCGCCATTGGGTAAATCAGGCTCCATTGAATCCCCAACAACCCAAGAAGCAAAATCATGAGGAATATCCTCAGTTGAGTAGGTTAGGGTATAGTCGCCGTCATTGTAGTAGGAGTAGCCTGTTCCTGCTGACAAGCCTTCGTAAGTTTTATAAGCAAAAATGTCAATCACATTATCAGGGAGTTCAGTTCCTTGTTCTTCTAACAGTTCAGAAGAGAAGTTCACAACCTTATCTTGATTTCTTTTGGTTAAGCGACTGTAAATGCTGATAATTTCCTGGTATTCAGTGAAATAATCAGATTCCACACCTAACACCCTTGCTAATTCTTTGAGATTATCATCGGTGGGGAAAGCTTTTCCAATCTCCCATTTTGACACGGATACTTTAGAAACATTTAGGAGCGAGCCGAGTTTTTCTTGGCTCATTTTTTTCTCCTTGCGTAATTCTTTTAAACGTTGACCTGAAAACATAGTTGAGCTCTTTTTTCTTTCCTTTGATTTTTCTTTTTTTAATTTACTTTAGTTTTTGTTAACTTTTTGCTTTACAAAAATTATATCAAAAAGCTATAATATACGCAATAGTTAAACTAAATAGTTTACAGAAAGGAGTGGGAATGAAGTTTGTAAACTACAATCACTCGTTTATTTTAGGGGACAACAACCTGGTTACCAAGCAGTTTATCGCATTAAAACACGACGATGGCCAGCTGCAGTTTACTGACTTTCATCGTTATGTGAAGAATGCTTCTAAGATAAAATCTATCTCAGATGACGGAAACAAACGCTTTAGCTACGTGGTTAAATTCTTGAATTACGTTTTTGGGGAAATTGGTATCACTAGCCTGGATCAATTAACTCTGGACATGGTGAGAGAGTTTCTAATGCACTATGGTTTGGGAACCCTGCCTGGTGATACCAAGCACAGAAAAAGGTCCACCGTTGAAATCTGCGTGAAGACGATACTTGATTTCTTGACCCTCTACCTCAATGAACGTAAGGGAAAAACGATTCTGTCAGCCAAGGAGCTCTATAACACCACATCTTACACCAACAAACGGGGAAAGATTATTAAGAAAAAGGAGCCTAGCTTTGAAATCTACTTCGATGACAGCTATACCGAGCAGATGATTTTTCGAGATATGCCAAACGCCGCCTTTGAAATGCTCTTTGCTCATATCGCCAAACAACACAAGGATTTACTCATGGTGATAGCATTAGGTGCCTTTGTCGGCTTGCGTCCCTCAGAGGCATGTAACGTAAGAAGGGAGGATAGTCCACTTGGTCCAGGTATTCTTTTTCACCAAAGCCATGGCGAAACCTTCAAAGTGGAGATTGACCTGAGAAAAGAGATTCCACTACGGAGCGATTTAAAGCCTACTGGGCGGATTAAGAAAGAACGCATGCAAGCAGTACCTATTATCTTTCTAGAGGTGTTTTTGGATGCCTACAATGACTACATGAGTTATCTAAAGGGTAGGAAGTATGAAAAAGATTATGGTCCGCTTAATCTCAATAAGCAGGGGAAGGCTTTGACATACGCTGTTTATTACCAACGATTCAGTAATATTATCCGAAAAGAGATGATCCCGATTTATCTCAATTCTGACGATGCAGAGGTCGTATTCTTTGGGCAACTATTGCAGGAGCATAATATCTCACCACATATTTTCAGACACTGGTACACAACACAATTGGTGCTATCAGGCGTAAACGAAATCAGTGAGTTGATGTCTGCGAGAGGAGATAAGTCTCCAGACAGTGCCTGGGTTTACTTACAGAACAAAGGAGAGATTGCCAAACAATATGATCAGGCCAATGACGGTGTATTTGATTATCTGAACTGGAGAGCAAACGAAATCTATGGAATAGGAGGAGAGAAGTGGTAGCTTTAAAACAATTCCTGGATGAGATTTTGAGAAAGCATGGTAAAGATGAAACCAAATCAAGAGAGAAGGTCAGTCAGTTTTTACTAGATAACGATTGGTTTGGCATTTCAATCAATATGGACGAACTTAGTATTCCAGATTCCGATTCCCAGAAATTAGAAAAGCACCTTGAAGCATACTTATCAGCTAAACCAGGTTTAAAATCCATGTCAGCTATTTTTAAACGGAAACTGCCTATGACGCATCGGTATTTTCACGAGTATAAGGACCAGGTTAGGATTGACTCAGCTAGTCAGTTTTATGTCCAGGATTTTCTTGCTTACCACCTTACAAAAGACATTTTTCTCTACAGTGATACGGAAATGGAGTATCTGATAGAACAAGCCACAGACTGCCTCACCAAGACTCACGGACAAGTGGTGATTGCCTTTGCAAAATGGTTAATGGAGCAAAGGTTAACTCGTTATCGCAAGACTTATGAAATGACTAACCGATACACCTTACAGGATAAGAATGGTGCTTATGAGTTAGATGATTACTTAGAGTTAATGTACTATTTGTTCAATGAGAACTATATTCAAGAGCAGAATATGCTATATAAAGCCGCACAATCCAAAGACTATGCGGACACATGGCTCTATTTAGCCCTTCATTTCATCTGTGCATTAAGGACAACTGATTTAGAAAGATTAGGACACCCTCAGCTACCACGTGACCCTCAAGCTGTCTTAAAAGCTGTCAAACATGGAAACTGGCCTACAAGTGAGGCAAGACGAACGCTTTTAAGTATCACCACCCGATTGGCTTACTTACACATCACGCCAAACAAAACAAAGAGGTCATCAAATGTCAGCCAGTTGAAGTTCCATGTTCCTGAAAGCTGCCAAGTCTTAATTGGCACTCTATTAGCTATCTGTGAGGCTCACTACCAAATAGCAAGGCAAGGTAATGGAACAGACGGTCCACTAGTACGGAAAATTGCAGACTATGAACGCATTAGTCGCTACATGGGAAATGAAATTGGGGATTTCTTTTTGGAGAGGAATTTCAGCAGTCGATCAGCAAACAAATCCTATTTACAGGCAGTCGCAATGCTAGCTGATGATGTCCTAGAAGAAAAATCAGAATTAAATATCAAAGGGTACTTCCTGGCAGCACTGGCAAGGAGCCACAAGGGGTCTTACGATGAGTTTGCTCAAACGACTACAACTTATTTGAAGGATGCACAGCTTGGACTGTTGCAGCCTGAAATGGTCGCCAAGGAGCTCTTTGAACGCGGGGTCTTGTCCATGGTGCCTTCCATGCTACTTACTATCGTAACAAGAGGGAAGTACAAGGAGTTAAATCCTAGCCAACAAACTCAAATGATTAAAGAACTGGATTTATCCCCTGCAGAAATTGAAAAAACGCTGGAACTGAGCATTCGAGCAGATTATCGAGCACAAAAAGCTTTACAAGCGATTATTCAGGAGCAAATGGAGGCAAATCAGTTACTAACTGTGTGTCATAGAATTGGGAATGGCGAGGCTTTTTCCAAGCAAGCAGAGAGCATGTGTCTCTTGTCAGCTATTGGAAAAACCTGTCCATTTACAGATAGACAACATTGTGTGGGTTGTAGTTACGAATTGCAAACTAAGTCAACACTTTTACTCCTAATTGGCGAGTTTAATCGCTTAAATCGACAATATAGCGAAACGGAAAATGATTTGGAAAAAGGGAAAATTCGGGCTCTCCTAGAACACCAGTTGAAACCCTGTTTAACCGAGATGCTACAAGCTTTATCCGACCAGTATGGAGAGGAAGTGCTAAATGACTATGAAGAAATTATAAAGGAGTTGGTAAGTTGAGTAATCAAGCGAAGTTATTCCGAACTGTTACATCCATCCTGGATTTTGACCAAGCGTTAGTGGATCGGGCAGTAGAGTATTTTGATGACTATGTTGAAAAAGGGATTATTTTAACACCTGACTTTGGTTCAAATAAGTGGCAAACCACCAACGAGTATGCAAATCTCAGTTTTATGTTCAATGTCAATTACTTTCAATACAATCGGTATTATAAACCCTTAATCGGTTTAGATTATGCGGCATTTATTGACTATCTGAAAAGTTTTATCGTTTTATCTATGGAACAGCATGTTTTATACTCGCTACAAATCTTCGTACGTGATGTAAAGCGTTTAATAAAGGAAACCAAACAAGATATTCTTGTGGATATACAAAACATTAAACTTTCCTCGCCTAGCCTATGTATTGATTTCTTCTCCAGTTTACCCTGCTATGAAAATACCTACCTCAATCAGCTCCTAGAACAACTTGATAATGTTTTGATGACTCATTACCGGTCAAAACCAAAGCAACAACGCCAGCTAGCTCAATTTCAAAGCTACTTCATATTCAACGACCTCTTGGCAGATTATTGGCAACAGCCTCTCTCGGATGAAGAAAGACTGTTTTACTTTCCCTTGTACCTTTGGTGGCAGATTACAGGCATTATCCCCTTGAGACCACGAGAATTTCTATTAACACAGAGAAATTGTTTATCAGAAAAACGAGGGAAATATTACCTGACACTGAGAAGGAACAATCTCAAAGGGAAGGAGAAGGGGGTCTCACACAAAATATCAGAAGACTACTATCTATCGACATACGAAATTCCTGTAGAATTAGCTCAAACAATTCAAACCTACCTAACCTTAACGAAAGGTTTATCCTCCACACAGCTAAACACTCTATTTGTGACAGATTCTCATTATAAACGTTGGGGACGTAAGACAGGGAAAAATAATCGTTTCCTCACCTATACCAACCTCAATACAATCTTGAAGAGTTTTTTCAATGAAATTATCGCTGACAAATATGGCTATCATGTACACTACACCAATTCTCCTGCTCGTTTAGAGGATAACGAAATCAGCTTTATTCATATTGGTGACACTAGGCATATTGCTATGATAAACCTGATAGCAGAAGGATCTAGTCCAGTAACAGCAATGTTGCTAGCTGGACATGAAAATATTACGACTTCCGCACATTACTTTTCCAATCTCAGTCAATTTATTGAATGCCGTAGCTACCAGGTATATCGCAAACTAATCGGCACACAGACCTCTTACGAAATCAGTAAGTCGCAACCCCAATATAGTATTGGCAGATCATTTGTGACCTTAGACAACAAAGGAAGGTGCTATTCACCTCGTTTTGCAGAAGGGGATTATTCAGATTGCTTAAAAGTGATTAGCAACCATGCGGAACTAGGTGCTTGTACCAGCTGTCCATTCTATCGTAAAGCTGGCAAGGATTATTTCTCAATGGATAAATCCTTTAAGAAGACGATTAATGAAGGTGCTTTGGTTGTTGATGAGGCTGTAAAACGAGTCCGACAAGGGAAAGGAGGTATGGAAGACATAGGAGAAGCCTTGCTAAAGTTAGCAACTGTCAGCTATTCCTACCAGGAATACTTAACCGCCAAACAAGTGACAGAACAGGAGGAGCCCAATGGCAAGAAAACGGCTGATTTCTAACGAAGACCTACTTAGCTTGCTTGAACAATATTTAATTTCTCAGTGTTCGAGGAATCCTAATTTAGTAAAAATCTCCAAATTTGGCGAATTTGTTCGGTTGAATGGCTATCCTGAAGTCACTGATACGACAATAAGGCGAAATAACCTATTTAGAAATAAGCTAGAAGAATACAAGTCCGTCTATGAAGATGAAAGCTATCGGACCGCTATAGCTTATAAAACACTGGACGTTGAGAACTTCATTTTGCACAATCGTAGTCCGATAGCAATGAAACAGGCACTTACTGATCTTAGTCAATATTATAAAAAAATAGCAGATTTAGCTATCAGTTATAAAAAAGAGGCTGATGAGCTACGAGAAAAATACAGTGCTTTGAAAGGTGAAAGCGAGGTATTAAGAACCAGCCTGATAGAAGGCAAAGTGTTACAAGAGGAGAACCAAAAATTAAGAGATATTATCACTACCAGTGTCTATCCTGAGATTGCTAATGAATTATTAAAAGCTGAGGGATTACTGAAGTTAGATCACAGCATTATCACAGATGATTTTCTAACGAATTCAATCGTTACAGCGGATACAAGAATTGATTTTTCCGAAGGAAAAGAGGAAAAAAAATCTCCTGATGATAGCAATCTTACAAAGAAAGTAGTGAGTATCAAAAACTTACTGGATTCAAAAACAAATTACTAGGAGGAGTAGATGTCTGATTTAGTCCAAAAACCAAAGAGCCTTACGATAGCAGTTTCAATGCTGGACCAATACCCTAACTTAATAAACTACTTAGATTTTCAAAAAGAAGGTTTCCAGAATAACTATCAAGCAAAAAAGTCCCTATCAGCTATACCGGCAACCTCAACTAAAAAATTTAACTTTAAATGCCCTACTTGCCGAATGGCTTGGAAGGGTAGTATCAGCGGTTCAAGGCTGGCACAAGATAGTGAGGGTTTGCTTTATCATATCGGTTGTAATGAAATACTGCAAAAGAAAAAATATAGCAAAGTCTACCCTAATCTAAGGAAAATTTTTCAAAATAAAACAACATATCACAAACTGACATTGGAATCCAATGTTACTATACCTAGAAAATGGGAATGTAATAAATGCTCCGTCGTATTTGAACTAAGTATTGACAAAATGCTTTCCCGAATTAAGTACCGAGGATACTATTGCAAGGACTGTAAAGGCTCATTCGATGAGCCTATTTTATTAAAATATGATATCACTCCACCAATAGCTTATCTAAAGCCTGGAATGCTGTATTCCTGGTCAAATAAGAATCGCATTGAAAAGCAGCAAGTAGATATATTATCTAACTTTGAAGTGATGTGGGACTGTCCAGAGTGTCATGGTACTTTCCAATGCAAGGTTAGTGATCGTGAAATAACAGAGTGTCCTTACTGCAGTAATGAAGAGATGTTAAAAGGGTTTAATACGCTCAGAGATAGACATGAAAAACTTCAAATCTTTTGGAATCCTAAAAATGACAAAAATCTTGATGAGGTTTGGGAAAAATCAAGGGAAGAATTGGATTGGATTTGTCCTTGTTGTGATGTAGAATTCAGTTGCAAAGCCAATGAGATGATAGCTAGAGTAAGCTTGGATAATAAGAATTTCCAAACCTGCCCCAACTTATGCAACTGGACAGAAGAGGTCTTTAAGAACAATATCCTATATGATTACCCAGTGCTTATTCGGGAATGGAGTCAGAAAAACGGCTTGGATATTCAAAATGCTCTAACAAATAACGACTTGATGAAGTACTGGTGGGATTGTTCCAAATGTAATGGTTCCTACCAAACTTCCATACCAAACCGAAAAAATAATGAAGACTGCTGCCCATATTGCAACTGGACGCTGCCGTTGTCAGGTGTCAATACTTTGCGGGATGTATATCCTCAACTTGCGAAATACTGGAAGTCTTGTAAGACTGTTTCTCTACACAAGTTCATTCCCAACGAATCTGATAATAGGCAGATAACATGGATTTGTACTGACTGCAATAACACCTTTGAAGAGAGATTTAGCAGCGTTCTAAAGCAATACAAGTCTTCTGAAGACTTTCTCATATCTGACATTTGTCCTTACTGCACAGGTAAAATGCCTAATCCAGAACTCAATGCACTTAATAAAATCAAGCCCTATTTGATAGATGAGTGGCTAGTAAAAGAAAATGGAGACATGAGTAAGTACTTCCCAAACTCAGAAGAATGCGTGAAATGGAAGTGTAAGACATGCCAGGGGATATTTAGAGCTAGCATTAACAAAAGGCAAGAAAACGATAAATGCTGCCCTTATTGCAGGGGTTCTGTAACACTAGTCGGCTACAACGACTTGGCTTCAACATACCCTGGTTTGCTAAAAGAATGGGACTATCTGAATAATGTGTTGCTAGCAGATCCAAAAACATTGAGAAAGCATAGCTACAAAAAGGTCTGGTGGATATGCCAAACAGATAACTCTCACCGATACATTATGACGGTATCTGACAGAGTACAATATCTTGAACGCTCCAGAGAGCCTTGTCTAATTTGTAAGGGTTTTAGAAGAAAAAGAGAACATTTCATCAGTTATCAAAAAATATAATGAAAAAATTTTATGAAGCATGATTTTGTGTAATTTAAAATAAGCAAACATTTCAAAAGTACATTTTTTTGGAAAATAAAATTTGTAGTTTTAACGGTTGAAAAGTACATAATTTTGGATTATAAAAAATTCAGTTTTCACGTGTCAAAAGTACATTTTTTCGCATAAAAATTTTTTTTGTTACCAAAAGAGAAGTATAGCATAACTAGCTATATTTTTCAAGAAAATTATAGTTTTTCGGAAAGATGATAGAGGAAGAAATGCTAGATAATATGATATATCTAGCATTTCATTATTTATTTTTTTTAGGTGTAATAACAACCTCACCTGTCCCATAATTGATCTTTAAATTTTTTTGAGCGTTTGGGATGAAAACATTAAATTCATTAGTAAAAATATCTCTGATTTTCTCAGCATTTTCCCCATTAAAAACTTGTCCATCTTCAGTTTTTGCTTCCAGGATAATGCCTCTAGGCAGATATTCAAATTTTTCTTCATTGATAGCTTTGATTTTTTGTGTAATATTTTTAAAAACAGGGGTTACTCTATATGATACATCGTTACCCGCTTCCAATGTTTTTAATATGATATCCTCAAAATAGAACATTCCACAAGCACTTTCTTTTTCGTTTTTTGTATTTGCTCTGTTACACCAATTAGTAATCATTACAAAATCTTGCCACTTAAAGTAACTAAAACTTTTTGTATACGGAATTATTGAACTAGCAATCAAGTGCCCTCTATTAAAATATTTTTTTCTATAGTGTGGCTTTATTACCTCTCTCCCATAAGTATTTTTAGGTTTATTTTTATAATTAGTCCAGTAACTATTCTTATTGTTTTGTTTATAATCTTTTGATAGCGTTACTTCCATAGAGGAAATGCTATAATCTTCAGTTTTATGTTTGATTTTATACCTATAAAATATCGGTAAAATGTTATTGGGAAACCATTTACCATCATTCAAAATAAAAAAACCAGCAGAAGAATTATCTTTTAATAATTCTTCCAATTCATTGTAGTTTTCAAAACTTTTATCAATTTCTTCTTTTGTTGGCATTAAATCTTTAGTGTATGTTTTATTTCCACTCATGAAATTCTCCTTTTTCGTTTTAACTAACTGAGGATAGCTATTTTTTAATTTACTCAAACAAAAACTCCCTAATCAAATCAACTACCTGTTCATTTTGTGGTAGAGATGAATGATGAGCAGCCTTGCCTGTGATGACGACCTCTCTATGCAAAGCAATCTTTCCTTTGTAAATCAAACTCCCAGCCTCTACACTGCTTCTATGGACAATTCCATCACCGTCTCGGAAAAATATTCCTAAAATCGATAGATGCTGAAGTTGCTGAGGTAACTTGTCTTGATTGGTCACAAAATCTTCCAACATCGGAACTCGATCACTGACTTCTTTTTTATTCAAATTATAAGGACTGCCAATAGTCAGGAGCTTTTCCATCTCCAATCCAGAATGGTTTGCCAGGTATTGCTGCAGGAATACTGTATAAACCAGTCCGCCATTAGAATGCCCCAAGCCTTTAAAACTGGTAAAAGGGTATTTCTCTCGCAAAACAGTTATGGCAGCGTTAAACATAGCAGCCTGCTTCTTGATATTTTTGTAACCATCGCGATTATTCTGAAAACCAATCACAAAAATGGGGTTTCTGTCCTTTCGCTTCAAATGCCCACGATAAGTCATGCGACCGTCATTCCATACTTTTATACGAATCAGACTATGGTGAGGATGCTGGCCGTGGTTGAGCTTTCTAACCATTTTGTTAAAACGATTCTCTGTCGCTGAACTGCCGGGAATCATGATGATTGGTTCTATATCAACTTTACTCAAGGGTAGATGGCTGATGGGATGGGAAGGGAGATTGTTTTTTATTTTGATGTAAAGCTGAATCAGGTACTTAATAAACTTTTTCATTTCTTTTTTCCTAAGTGTACAAAATAAGTTACATAAACTAGGTTATGTAACTTATTTGCAATTACTTCCGTTTTTTCTTATTCTTCTTCATTTGCTTGGCCATTTTATTCATGCTGCGGCGCATGAGAAATTCTCCCGCTTTCCCTTTGAGGCCACCGCCAAAAAGTTGACTCATATCTGGCATTCCTGCTCCGCCTAGGGCAGATAAATCCGGCATACCTCCTTGACCCATCATGCCTTCTAAAGCTGACATATCAGGCATACCGCCCGGCATATTTTTAGGAAGATTGTTAGGGTTGAGCCCCATCTGTTTCATCATTTTGTTCATATCTCCAGATAGGACGCCTTGCA
>ERZ773003.921-NODE-921-length-19414-cov-8.941164_pt1 | contig 19414 bp, 21 predicted proteins | sample MGYA00580668_ERZ773003 | MGnify/ENA primary metagenome ERZ773003 (study PRJEB29015, sample SAMEA2738002) | human oral metagenome | biome: human oral; feature: human-associated habitat; material: dental | place: China | collected 2126 ... | reverse complement strand
TTCATGCTATAATAGACTCAGCTTTCGTTATTTTAGGAGATATAAATGAAAAAATATAAGCATTTATTATATTTCGCTAGCTTGGTAATTATCCTGATATCATTTTTTTCATTGAATGGATGTAGTTTGGGTGGTGAAACCATTCCCAAAAACAGAACAAAGGAACAGTACGAGTTTGAAAAAACGTTTGAGCCTATGTTTAAATTTTTAGAACAAGACAAGAGGGACTTTACTGGACTAAAGTCATACAGTAGTGAAGTTTATATAAAAAATAAAGATGAATTCAAAAAATACGAAGTGGACTTAGATATCTCTCAAGCTGATATTAAGGGGGATTACACAGTAACACTTGGGGACACTAAGGAGACAGTTCCTGTTACATATTCTAATGGTAAACTGAATTATAGCTCGGAGATAAGTCCTTTATTTGATGAAGAAATCCTTAATTTGGTTGTGAAAAGAGATTATTTTGCTTCTTTGGATGTGAAAGAAATCTTCAAGACTGAGAAAACAGAATTTCGTGAGATTATATATCGGCCAGAAAAGAACTCTGACCTCTATAAACACCTAAAAAGCAAATATGATTTACCAGAGGAAACAACATGTATAGTATTAGTAAATCATTCCAGCTCAACTATATATAGAGTAACTATTCAACTAAAATCTAATCAAAAGATTGTACAAATTAGTAGTGTTATTTTTGAAAAAGAATGAGGTTTTCATGAACGGAATTGAAAAGAGTTTATTTAACTCTGATAAGATTTGAAAGGTGAGTATGAAAGTAAAATTTAAAGAAACGAATAAAATATTTTTCAAAATAGTAGAAGTAGGGGAAGAAAAGTATATTCTAGATTTAACGACCGTTAGTCCAAAAGCCTATTTCTGGGGTTCTCTTCCGGATGAGATTACTGCAAAAATGCAAAAGTTAGATAAAAGAGATACGCGTTTTGAAAGTGTGGCTCCAACTATGAGTAAATCGATTGGGGTTGCAATTGGTACAGCAATAGGGGGTTCTGGCTATCGGCTAGTGACGAATTTTTTTAGAAACAATGGGATTAGTCACAATCTTCCTTTAAAGATAGGTTTATATGGCCTGTTCATCTTCCTAGCTTATCTTGCTTTCTGGTTCATTGCTATAAGAGCTCGTCATAGCGTCCAAAAAAGACTTGAGAATAAAGTTTCAAACTATCAAATAACCTTTAAACCAGTTGGAAATAAACGTCAATTAAAACATTACAAACTTCTTCCTTTTATCCTTGTTCCGACTCTTGGATGTTTTGCATTTTATCTATATACTGTTAATGGAACAGAGGGAGCCCTACTTGTTATTAATAGTATTCTATTATTGGGATTTTTTACAGTGATTTTAGGCATGTCACCACTCCGAGAAAGTGTCGAAAAGCAAGAACTTGTTTTTGATAAAATAGAAAAGTTATAAGTCGAGAAGAAAAACGGATGCTGATTTGTGATCTCTTTTTGCATATCAAATGGGAAAAGTTTCTCCGATAAATGTAGGGAATTAATCAGAAAGTATTTGAGGAATAAATGTGGAATTAAAATTTAAAAATTCAAGTATGACGTGCTTTCAAATTGTTCAGATAGCTCAAGAATCGAAGAAGTATGTCATGGATACGAGTACTATAAGCCCCAAGAGCTATTACTGGGGAATAAAAACAGATACGATTACAGTGGACATGGTGGAGATTGAAAAGAATAATAACCAATTCGAAATTAAACCTAGCAGACCAGTAAGCGCGACAATGGGAGCCGTAATCGTTCAACCAATCGTCAAGGTTAGCTATGATGCACTGAAAAATTTTTTTATTCACAATAATATTAGTGAACAAATATTATTAAAGTTATTGCTCTTTGCAATTTCTATGCTAATTTCTTATTTTGCCATTCTGATTTCATTAAAGTTATCCCATAAAAAAGCAGATAAATGGATTCCTCAAAACAGCAATAAATACATAGTTACATTTACAACTACTAAAAAAAGTAACGGAGGAGTATATCCTTTGGTTGGAGCAATTGCCCTTTGTTTACTTTTCTTTCTTGGTTTGAATAATGGAACAGAAGGAGCTTTTTTGGTAATTAATGGAATCGTATCGTTATTCTTTTTCATGTTTACTCTAGGAAGTTTTCCAATCGCTCATCCATACAAGCATGGTCAAATTGAGATTGAAAAGATTGAGAAAATATAGAATAAATGACATTGGAAATAGTATTGATTCCGGTATTAAATCAATTCAGAAAGTGTTTTGGGGGTAAATGATGCATTTAAAGTTTAAGAATGCTAATACGATGGCCTATAGCATTGTAGAAATAGAAAATAAAAAGTATCTTATGGACTTAGGTTCAATGAAAGGGAAACGCTATTTTCTCGGATTGATGCCTAACTTAATCACTCTTGATATGATTGAGTTAACTCCCTCTGATGATAGTTTTGAAATTAAGTCTAAAACAAAGATAGGAACAACTACTATATCTATTATCGTATAGCTATTGGACGGGCTATGGATAGCTTTAAAATCAAGGGATTAAATAATCAATCTGTAACAGATGCAGCTAAGGATGCCTTAACAAAAACAACAGATGCAATTGGCGATGGCTTAAAACAGTAGGAGGATGGTTTCGTTAATGGCAAAGAGAAATAGAAAAAATAAAGCGAAGATTGCTAATACAGAAAGAGAAAGATACCATGGTCCTTTGATTACAGATGGTGTCAGTTTAGGATACATTAAGATTTATCCATGGATAAATTTACCATTTTGCTCATTTTTCTTTTACTGGGCCCTTATAGGTGAAACAGGAAGTCGTCAGGGATGGATTAAAATTCTATTTTTGACTTGCATCATTCTTAATGTGGTAAGTATTTTATTTGCTTTTTCTAAGTTTCTAATCAATCGATTTAAATTTTTAACCTATATTCTGATTGCTTTGCTTACATGGAGCGCATTAGTTTGGATCAATTTTATCGGAATGATGATGTTTGCAATAGTAGGAGATTCAAAAAGTATAGAGGGAATATATCAATCCCCTCTCACTCCATTTTATGTAATATTGATGATGTTCCTTTTTATCTTTGCTTGTGGCCTCTATGCTTGGTACTATCTCCCAAAGAATCAGGGGAAAGTCTGGACCTTTAATCAAGTAAAAGAGGGAGATAGAAAGGAAACATGGTGGAATAATTTTGCTGTAGCTTTTGCGGGTGCAACAATCATTCCCTCCCTCCTAACAGGTTATATTCAGATTGCTTTTGGTATTTTATTGGGAATTTTATTGACCTTGACCCTGCCAGCTGTCATGGTAGATGCTATTTATGCAGCTATTTATATAAGGAAGCACCCTGATAGTGATGAATTAGCTTAGAAATAAAAATAATTACGAAGAGGATTTAGTATGAAATCAAATAGTTTATTTTTTTTTAATGGAATCTTTGCTTTAACGTGTTCTCCCATTATTGCATATGCTTTTTTCTATAGATGGGAGATAAGATTTACAAATGGAACTCTTCAATTTGTTGATAAACCAGCATGGGCTTTCTCAGTAAATTTAATTAGTTCTATATTTCTTGTTTGTTCCATACTTGCAATTTTCATTTATAGAAAAGAATCAAATGGTCGTAAGAAAAGCTTTTTGTTTCTTTTAGTTGCATCTATCACAGGTTTTATCCCCTTCCTTTCATTTTTTTCAGCAATTTTTGCACTTATTTCTGGGATTTTATATTTGGTTGATTTTAATCGATTGGTAAAAAAATAAACTAGAAGGTATTTATCATTTTCAGCATATCCAACTTTTTTTAGAACTGATTCTGTTAATCTCCAGTACGTCTGATTTCTATTTTCTGAGGTTTCATTATATAATAGCATTATATGTAATGATAAATGTAGCTACGCTAATATTTCTATTTAAAATTCAAGGAGAAAATCAATGAAAAAAGCAATGTTAATTATCAACCCTACCTCTGGTGGGGAAAAGGCTTTGGATTATAAGGTCAAGCTGGAGAATAAAGCCAAAGATTATTTTGAGCACGTGGAAACCAAAATTACTGAAAAAGCGTTAGACGCAACACACTTTGCTGAAGAAGCTTCACGTGAGCAGTACGATGCAGTAGTTGTGTTCGGTGGAGACGGGACTGTCAATGAAGTGATTTCAGGTATTGCTGAGAGAGACTATATTCCTAAGTTAGGGATTATCCCAGGCGGTACAGGTAACCTCATTACGAAACTTTTGGAAATCAATCAAGACATCGATGGTGCGATTGATGAACTCGATTTTAACTTAACCAACAAGATTGATATCGGTAAAGCGAATGATAACTATTTTGGTTATATCTTTAGTATCGGTTCTCTGCCTGAGGCGATTCACAATGTTGAAATCGAGGATAAGACAAAATTTGGTATTCTAGCCTATGCTGTAAATACCATGAAGTCTGTCATGACGGATCAGGTCTTTAACATTAAGGTTGAGACAGAAAATGGAAATTATGATGGTGAAGCTAGTCATGTTTTGGTTCTCTTGACAAATTACTTCGCTGATAAGAAAATCTTTGAAGAAAACAAAGACGGTTATGCCAATATTTTGATTCTAAAAGATGCTTCTATATTTTCTAAATTATCCGTCATTCCTGATTTACTAAAAGGAGATGTTGTCGGCAATGATAATATTGAGTATATCAGAGCGCGTAATATTAAGATCTCTTCAGATAGTGAATTGGAGTCAGATGTTGACGGCGATAAATCGGATAACCTACCTGTAGAAATCAAAGTCCTAGCTCAGCGAGTAGAAGTATTTTCAAAACCGAAAGAGTAGAAGGTAAAAATTAGTTTATTATTCACAACGAAATTAAGTCCTATATCAACGATTGGAGGAGGAATGAATTCTCTATTTGATGAATTTCGAACAATTTGTTCTCATTTAAACCAAGTCGGAATCACTCCGACACTCATGGGGTCTTTGGGGTTTGAATACCGATCAAATAAAGAATGGGGGCCGTCTGACATTGACATTCATGTTCCTGGTGACCCTAGAGGTTGGGAAGCACCCGATCATCTCAGAATCTATGACTGGGACAAGATAATGAAAGTGATGAATCACTTAGGTTACGCCTTAATAGATATTCATGAACATGAATTCCAAAAGGATGGTCTGAGTGTTGAATTCGGAAGTATTGATTCTTTACCTGATTTTGCAGGAGTTTCGGAATCGGATATAGAGCTGATTCATCTCGATGACATCTCTTTTCGAGTTCCAAGTTTGGAACATTTTTTAAGCATTTACAAGGCTTCTTCCCAAGATTCTTATCGAAATGAACACAATAACAATAAGGATTTTAAAAAGATAGAGTGGCTGGAAAGACATTTGTGAATCATCATTTGAAAAGTAGCAAGTTGTAAGACTGGCTGCTTTTTTATTTATAGAACGAAACCACTAGAATCTACGGACAAGCCTTGAAAATAAAATACGAAAGTAGTATACTAGAATCACAATTATGAAAACGTTTGCGTAAAATTTGAATTAGAACTTAAGGAGACAAATTAATGGAATTAAGTGCTATTTACCATAGGCCTGAGTCGGAGTATGCCTATCTTTATAAGGATAAGAAACTTCATATTCGGATTCGTACTAAGAAAGGGGACATTGAAAGCATCAACTTGCATTATGGTGACCCTTTTATCTTTATGGAGGAGTTTTATCAAGATACAAAGAAAATGGCCAAGATAACTTCTGATGCCTTATTTGACCATTGGCAGGTTGAAGTGTCCGTCAACTTTGCACGTATCCAGTATCTCTTTGAACTCAAGGATACAGAAGGCCAAAGCATTTTGTATGGAGATAAAGGGTGCGTTGAAAATTCTCTAGAAAATCTTCATGCCATCGGAAACGGATTTAAGTTGCCTTATCTTCATGAAATTGATGCCTGCCAGGTTCCTGACTGGGTTTCAAATACGGTATGGTATCAGATATTTCCTGAGAGATTTGCTAATGGAAATGCTTTATTAAACCCAGAAGGGTCATTAGACTGGGATTCATCTATCACACCTCAGAGTGATGATTTCTTTGGTGGTGATTTACAGGGGATTATTGACCATCTAGATTACTTGCAATACTTGGGCATTACTGGAATTTATCTTTGTCCGATTTTTGAATCTACGAGCAATCATAAGTACAATACGACAGATTACTTTGAAATTGACCGTCATTTTGGAGACAAGGAGACCTTTCGAAAGCTGGTCGAGCAAATTCATCAGCGTGGCATGAAAATCATGCTAGATGCTGTATTTAATCATATTGGTTCGCAATCGCCTCAATGGCAAGATGTTATCGAAAACGGTGAGGAGTCCGCTTACAAAGATTGGTTCCATATACAACAATTCCCAGTGACGACTGAAAAACTAGTTAATAAAAGAGACTTACCCTATCATGCTTTTGGTTTCGAGGACTATATGCCTAAGCTAAATACGGCCAATCCAGAGGTCAAGGACTATCTTTTAAAGGTTGCGACTTATTGGATTGAAGAGTTTGATATTGATGCTTGGCGTTTGGATGTGGCTAATGAGATTGATCATCAGTTTTGGAAGGATTTTCGCAAGGCAGTTTTAGCTAAAAAGCCTGATCTTTATATTTTAGGAGAAGTCTGGCATACGTCTCAGCCTTGGCTAAATGGAGATGAATTCCATGCGGTTATGAATTATCCTTTATCTGATAGCATCAAGGAGTATTTCTTACGAGGAATTAAGAAGACTGATCAGTTCATCGATGAAATCAATGGTCAGTCTATGTATTACAAACAGCAGATTTCAGAAGTTATGTTTAATCTCTTGGATTCGCATGATACAGAGCGAATCCTGTGGACTGCAAATGAAGACGTTCAACTGGTTAAATCAGCTCTAGCCTTTCTCTTTTTACAAAAAGGAACACCGTGTATTTATTATGGAACCGAGCTAGCTTTAACCGGAGGACCAGACCCAGATTGTCGACGTTGTATGCCTTGGGAACGCGTATCAAGTGACAATGATATGCTGAATTTCATGAAGAATCTAATCAATATTCGCAAACACGCGTCAGCAATCATTTCGCAAGGCAAGTACAGCCTAAAAGAAATCAAACAAAATGTAGTTGCCTTGGAATGGACATACGAAGGCCGGGTCCTTAAAGCCATCTTTAATCAATCAAAAGATGATTATCTTTTAGAGAAAGAAGTAGTAGCACTAGCAAGCAATTGCCAAGAATTGGAAAATCAGCTTGTCATCTCTCCAAATGGATTTGTGATTTTTCATTAAAGAGCAATTAAGAGTGACAGTAAAATTGTAATATAGAGAGCATTTTACAAACAGACTATTTGTCGTCTTGCTACAAATGATATATAATTTAACTGAGAGAAAATAGGAGGACTAATCGAATGGAATTAAAAGATTTTACAGAAAAAGAACAGGAAATGATTAAGAAGGGACTTACGACGTCTAAGATTAGTGACAAGGAAACTGCTGAGAAGATTCTTGCACTAGTACCACAAGACTTGATTAAGCGAATTCCGTTTTTCGTCAGAAAACATGCTACGACACGTACGATTAAACGCATTTCAATTGAACACCCTGAACTCTACGCTGCAGCTCAAACAAGTGGTGAAATACCAGAAAAAGAACGCGAAGAATTACGTCAGATTATCACGACCATCTTTGAACAAAAGATGAATAAGCATAGTATTCGTTAAATACAAAATCTGAGAACTAGAATCTTCTAGTTCTTTTTATATCCGCTTTCATATTATTAAACTTATACAAATCTATATAAAACAATATATTTCCGAACAAAAATAAATATTTTTTCAAAAAAGTACTTTACAGAATGTTGGAAGTATGATATAGTAATAAAGCTTAGAAAATGAGATGATGTTTTCTAGCAAATATAAACCCGAGTAAAAAATGCCTACGGACAGGCAGGGTTGAATGCCGAAGCGTGGTTGAAAAGCCACATTATTGATAGGGTTAAAAGCCTACTTTTATAAGTTGATGTTAGGACACTTGTCCTAATTCATAAATTTTTAGTGTGGTGAAAGCACACGTCATCTTGTGAAACGATCAATAAAGTACGTAATATTTGCTACTAGAGAGTTAGGAAACATCGGGAACAGACATACTCAAAAGAAACAAACATAAAAACGTCAGAAGATTGCAGAGCAGGTGAAAACCTGCTCTTTTTTCATAAGTCAACCTTTAGTCGCCTTTGTCTTCTTGAGGCGCTACAAATACGGTAAAGGAGTATGTCTTGAAAGAGTTAGATCAAAACCAAGCCCCAATTTATGAGGCCTTGGTGAAGTTACGCAAGAAAAGGATTGTTCCCTTTGATGTTCCAGGTCACAAGCGTGGACGGGGAAATCCAGAACTTGTCGAACTGTTGGGGGAAAAATGTGTTGGCATAGATGTCAATTCGATGAAACCCTTGGATAATCTAGGACACCCCATTTCGATTATTCGAGATGCCGAGAAACTGGCTGCGGATGCTTTTGGAGCAGTCCATGCCTTTCTCATGATTGGGGGAACAACCTCATCGGTGCAGACTATGATTCTGTCAACCTGCAAGGCTGGAGATAAGATTATTCTGCCACGAAATGTCCATAAATCTGCTATTAATGCGTTGGTTCTATGTGGTGCCATTCCCATCTATATCGAGATGAGTGTGAACCCTAAAATTGGTATCGCTTTAGGTCTTGAAAATGACCGAGTAGCCAAGGCCATAAAGGACCATCCAGATGCTAAGGCCATTTTGATTAACAATCCTACTTACTACGGCATCTGTTCAGACCTAAAAGGTTTGACAGAAATGGCTCATGAAGCTGGAATGATGGTTTTAGTAGATGAAGCCCATGGAGCGCATTTGCATTTCACTGATAAACTTCCAATGTCTGCAATGGATGCAGGAGCAGATATGGCTGCAGTATCTATGCATAAGTCTGGTGGGAGTTTGACACAAAGTTCGCTTCTTTTAATTGGGGAGCAGATGAATCCTGAGTACGTTCGTCAAATCATCAACCTGACCCAGTCAACATCCGCCTCTTACTTGTTGATGGCTAGTTTGGATATTTCACGTCGCAACTTGGCCCTTCGTGGTAAAGAGTCGTTTGAGAAGGTCATTGAGCTATCCGAGTATGCTCGTCGTGAAATCAATGCTATCGGTGGTTACTATGCCTACTCAAAAGAGTTAATAGACGGAGTGTCCGTTTGCGATTTTGATGTAACCAAGCTGTCAGTTTACACTCAGGGTATTGGCTTAACAGGTATCGAGGTTTATGACCTCCTGCGCGATGAATACGACATTCAGATTGAGTTTGGTGATATTGGCAATATTTTGGCCTATATTTCGATCGGTGACCGTATCCAAGACATCGAGCGCTTGGTCGGTGCTTTGGCTGATATCAAGAGACTCTACTCGAGAGATGGAAAAGATTTGATCGCTGGAGAATATATCCAACCGGAGTTGGTTCTATCTCCTCAGGAAGCCTTCTATTCAGAGAGAAAAAGTTTAACCTTGGACGAATCTGTTGGACAAGTCTGTGGAGAATTTGTCATGTGCTATCCTCCAGGGATTCCTATTTTGGCTCCAGGTGAACGCATTACACGAGAAATTGTCGACTATATCCAATTTGCCAAGGAACGTGGTTGCTCCCTCCAAGGGACGGAAGATCCTGAGGTCAATCACATCAACGTCATTAAGAGAAAGGAGAACTAGATGGATTTATGGTTTTCTGAAGTTCATACTCCAGATGTCAAATTGTCCCTGAGAACAGCCAAGCAACTCTACGCTGGAAAAAGTGAATGGCAGGATATCGAAGTCTTGGATACGCCAGCTTTTGGGAAAATACTGATTTTAAATGGGCACGTCTTGTTTTCAGATGCTGATGATTTTGTCTACAACGAAATGACCGTTCATGTTCCCATGGCTGTTCACCCAAATCCCAAGAAAGTCTTGGTAATAGGGGGTGGCGATGGCGGTGTTGCCCAAGTATTAACACTCTATCCTGAGCTGGAACAAATCGATATTGTAGAACCGGATGAGATGTTGGTTGAGGTTTGTCGTGAGTATTTCCCTGATTTTGCCGCAGGGCTAGATGATCCTCGTGTTACCATTTATTATCAAAATGGGCTACGCTTTTTGCGAAACTGCGAAGATGATTACGATATCATCATCAACGATGCGACAGATCCATTTGGACATACGGAAGGGCTCTTTACCAAGGAATTTTACGGCAACAGTTACAGAGCCTTGAAAGAAGACGGTATCATGATTTACCAGCATGGTAGTCCCTTCTTTGACGAGGATGAGTCAGCTTGTCGAAGCATGCACCGCAAGGTCAATCAAGCCTTTCCAATCAGTCGGGTCTATCAGGCCCACATCCCAACCAGTCCAGCTGGCTATTGGTTGTTTGGATTTGCATCGAAAAAATACCACCCTGTCAAAGATTTTGACAAGGAAGGCTGGAAAAAACGCCAGCTTTTCACAGAATACTACACTGCAAACTTACACGTGGGGGCCTTTATGTTGCCTAAGTATGTTGAGGACATTTTAGAAGAAGAGGAAGGAAAAAAATGAGTCGTTTACTAGTTATTGGATGTGGGGGCGTTGCCCAAGTTGCTATTTCAAAGATTTGTCAAGATAGCGAAACCTTTACAGAAATTATGATTGCTAGCCGTACCAAGTCAAAATGCGATGACTTGAAGGCTAAACTAGAAGACAAAACAAGTACAAAGATTGAGACAGCTGCACTTGATGCTGACAAGGTTGAAGAAGTGATTGCCCTGATTGAAAGCTACAAGCCAGAAGCTGTTTTGAACGTAGCTTTACCCTACCAAGACTTGACCATTATGGATGCTTGTTTAGCGACTGGAGTTCACTATATCGACACAGCTAACTACGAGGCAGAGGATACAGAAGATCCTGAGTGGCGTGCCATTTATGAGAAACGTTGCAAAGAACTTGGTTTTACAGCTTACTTTGACTACTCATGGCAATGGGCTTATCAGGAAAAGTTCAAAGAAGCTGGCTTGACAGCTCTACTTGGTTCTGGTTTTGACCCAGGTGTGACTAGTGTTTTCTCGGCTTATGCTCTCAAACACTATTTTGATGAAATCCACTATATCGACATTTTAGACTGTAATGGTGGTGACCACGGTTATCCATTTGCGACAAACTTCAACCCAGAAATCAACCTGCGTGAGGTTTCTGCGCCAGGTTCTTACTGGGAAGATGGAAAATGGGTCGAAGTCGAAGCCATGTCTATCAAACGCGAGTATGATTTTCCTCAGGTTGGACAAAAAGACATGTATCTCCTTCACCATGAAGAAATTGAATCATTGGCCAAAAATATTCCTGGAGTCAAACGTATTCGCTTCTTTATGACTTTTGGTCAATCTTATTTGACGCACATGAAATGCCTAGAAAACGTTGGGCTCCTTCGAACAGATACCATTAACTTCAATGGACAAGACATCGTTCCGATTCAATTCTTAAAAGCCTTGCTTCCAGATCCTGCTAGCCTTGGGCCACGCACGGTTGGTAAAACCAATATCGGATGTATCTTTACTGGTGTCAAAGATGGCGTTGAAAAGACCATCTACATCTACAATGTTTGTGACCATCAGGAATGTTACGCAGAAGTTGGTTCACAAGCTATTTCTTACACGACAGGCGTTCCAGCCATGATAGGTACAAAATTAGTTATGAACGGTACTTGGAAACAACCTGGAGTTTACAACCTTGAAGAATTGGATCCAGATCCATTCATGGAAGCTTTGAATGAGTATGGTTTGCCATGGGTTGTGGTTGAAAATCCACAAATGGTGGACTGATGAAGTTAGAACAAGTACCAACACCAGCCTACGTTATTGACTTGGCCCGTTTAGAATCTAACTGTAAAATTCTTCATGAAGTTCAGGAAAAAGCAGGTTGCAAGATTTTGCTTGCCCAGAAGGCTTATTCCCTCTACAAAACCTATCCCTTGATTAGTCAGTATCTATCAGGTACGACTGCAAGTGGTCTCTATGAGGCCAAGCTAGCTAGAGAAGAGTTCCCTGGTGAAGTCCATGTCTTTGCGCCTGCTTTTAAGGATGAGGACATGGAGGAATTGCTTGAGATAACAGACCATATCGTCTTTAACTCAGAGAGACAGTTGCGTAAACACGGTCTGCGTTGTCGTGAGGCTGGTATCAGTGTAGGTTTACGTCTCAATCCTCAATGTTCAACGCAGGGTGACCACGCGCTCTATGATCCTTGTGCACCAGGTTCTCGTTTTGGCGTAGCACTAGATAAAATTCCGAGTGATTTGCTGGATTTGGTTGATGGTCTTCATTTTCACACCCTTTGCGAGCAAGGTTCGGATGATTTAGAGACAACTTTGAAAGCAGTTGAAGCGCAGTTTGGTCCCTACTTACATGAGGTCAAATGGCTCAATATGGGGGGCGGACACCACATCACAAGAGAAGGTTACGATGTGGATTTGCTGATTTCAGAAATCAAGCGTATCCGAGAAACTTATAATCTTGAAGTCTATATCGAACCGGGTGAAGCCATTGCGCTCAATGCGGGCTATCTAGCAACTGAAGTATTGGATATTGTAGAAAACGGTATGGAAATCTTGGTTTTAGATGCCTCTGCGACCTGCCATATGCCTGATGTACTTGAGATGCCCTATCGTCCACCTTTGAGAAATGGATTTGAGGCACAGGAAAAAGCCCATACCTATAGACTTTCTTCCAATACTTGTCTGACGGGCGATGTGATTGGTGATTATAGCTTTGAAAATCCAGTTCAAATCAGAGACAGACTTTATTTCGAAGACATGGCCATTTATTCTTTTGTCAAAAATAATACCTTTAATGGTATTGGATTGCCAAGTCTCTATCTCATGGACGAGCAGGGTGAGTGCAGCTTAGTCAAAGCCTTTGGCTATCAAGATTTTAAAGGGAGATTATCATGATGGACAGTCCCAAAAAATTAGGCTATCGTATGCCAGCAGAGTACGAACCCCATCATGGTACCCTCATGATATGGCCGATTCGACCAGGTTCATGGCCTTTTCAAGGAAAAGCTGCTAAAGCAGCTTTTAGCCAGATTATCAAAACCATAGCAGAAGGGGAAAGAGTCTATCTTTTGGTGGAGCAAGACTATCTATCTGAAGCCCAAGACTACCTTGGAGATAGCGTTATTTATCTAGACATTCCCACCAATGATGCCTGGGCCCGTGATACAGGTCCGACTATTCTCCTCAATGATAAAAGGGAAAAGTTGGCAGTAGACTGGTCTTTCAATGCTTGGGGGGGTGCTGTTGATGGTCTCTACCAAGACTATGAAGATGATGACCAAGTAGCCAGTCGTTTTGCTGGGGCCTTGGAAATGCCTGTCTATGATGCCAAACCTTTTGTCCTGGAAGGCGGAGCGATACATAGCGATGGTCAAGGAACCATTCTCGTGACTGAAAGTTGTTTGCTCAGTCCTGGTCGAAATCCTCACCTGAATAAAGAAGAGATTGAAAAGGTCTTACTAGAGAGCCTTGGTGCCAAAAAAATCATTTGGTTGCCTTACGGTATTTATCAAGACGAGACAAATGAACACATTGATAATGTTGCTGCCTTTGTTGGTCCTGCAGAGATTGTTTTGGCTTGGACAGATGATCAAAACGATCCTCAATATGCCATGTCAGCAGCTGATTTAGCACTTTTAGAAAAGGAAACAGATGCAAAAGGTCGTCACTTCACCATTCATAAATTGCCTATCCCTGCAGTTCGTCAAGTTGTGACAGAAGAGGATTTGCCAGGCTATATCTATGAAGAAGGAGAAGAAGAGCGATACGCAGGTGAACGACTAGCAGCTTCCTACATAAACTTTTATATCGCCAACAAGGCAGTCCTGGTTCCCCAGTTTCAAGATAAAAACGATCAAGTGGCCTTAGATATCCTCAGTAAGTGTTTCCCAGACCGTAAAGTTGTCGGAATTCCAGCCAGAGATATTCTATTAGGTGGTGGCAATATCCACTGTATCACCCAACAAATCCCAGAATAGGAGAAAAAGATGAGAAATGTAAGAGTTGCAGCTATTCAGATGCAATGCGCTAAGGATGTGGCAACAAATATTCAAACAGCAGAGCGTTTAGTACGTCAGGCTGCAGAACAAGGCGCCCAAATAATTCTCTTGCCTGAGTTGTTTGAACGTCCCTATTTCTGTCAGGAACGTCAGTATGACTACTACCAGCATGCCCAGTCGATGACAGACAATACAGCTATTCAGCATTTTAAAACCATTGCCAAGGAGCTAAAGGTTGTTTTACCAATCAGTTTCTATGAAAAAGATGGCAATGTCTTGTATAACTCTATTGCAGTTATTGATGCAGATGGGGAAGTGCTGGGTGTGTATCGAAAGACCCATATACCAGATGACCATTACTATCAAGAGAAATTTTATTTTACGCCTGGCAATACAGGTTTCAAGGTCTGGGATACGCGCTACGCTAAGATTGGTATCGGTATCTGTTGGGATCAATGGTTCCCTGAAACAGCGCGCTGTCTTGCGTTAAATGGTGCTGAATTGCTCTTTTATCCAACAGCTATCGGTTCAGAGCCAATTTTGGATACGGATAGTTGTGGTCATTGGCAACGTACTATGCAAGGTCATGCAGCAGCAAATATTGTCCCAGTTATTGCAGCCAATCGTTATGGATTAGAGGAAGTCACTCCAAGTGAGGAAAATGGTGGACAGAGTTCCAGTCTTGACTTCTACGGTTCATCCTTTATGACGGATGAAACAGGAGCTATTCTAGAACAAGCTGAAAGACAAGCTGAAGCTGTTCTGTTAGCTACTTATGACCTAGATAAGGGAGCAAGCGAACGCCTAAACTGGGGCTTGTTTCGAGATAGAAGACCCGAAATGTATCAACGCATTACGGACTAGTAGGGGAGAAATGAGAGATTCATTCTGCAAGACTCGTTTTCACTAGCAACTATAAGGATACTATGTTGTCTAGTAAGTGGATTTTATATTTTAACCCTCTAAGGCTTTCTCGCGTTTTTATGCGAGGAGCTTTTCTGTTTAAGCTTTATCAATAAAACATGCTATAATAGTTGCAGAAAGGTTGGTATTTATGGCTAGGATATTGGTTATTGAAGACAATAGTGACATTCAAGAGATTTTACGAACACTTCTTACTGAGGAGCATGAGGTGATTCAAGCCTTTTCTGGTACAGAAGGAATCATGCTTTTTGACCAAGGGGGGATTGACCTCGTTTTGCTAGATATCATGCTTCCTGGGAAAAATGGAGATCAGGTTTTAAAAGCTATCAGGGAAGAAAGTCAAATTCCAGTCATTATGCTAACAGCTTTGAGCGATAAGAAGTTAATCAGTCAATACCTCTTAGACGGTGCCAATGATTACATAGTGAAACCTTTTGATTTGGACGAAGTCTTTGCTAGAGTTACTGTTCAATTACGCCAAAGTGCAGAAAAACAGCCTATGGAAATAGAAAAAACTGAAAATCTGCCACAAAAATTGAAAAATATCCAGTTTGATGCAGAAAGTTTTGAAATCAAAAATAGTCAGGAAACGATTCGCCTTGCTAAGAAAGAATGCTTGATTCTCCAAACTCTCCTTAAACACCCTAAGAAAATTTTCACCAAGGAAGAACTTTATGAATTGGTCTGGGAGGATAGCTATCTACCCGGAGATAATACCCTCAATACGCATTTGAGTAATCTTCGTAAAAAATTAAACCAGCTTGACCCAAATCAAGAATATATTGAAACCATTTGGGGAGTTGGGGTAAGATTAAAAGGAGACAAGCAATGACCTACATAATAATCTTTGTTCTATTGGTACTCCTGATTATTTTATCGATTTCATTGATTCGCTACCATCTAGCACTTAAAAAATTGAGTCAACAGATTGAAGACAAGATTCTCACGGGTAGTATGAAAAGAGTCGGAGTCAGCATTTTTTCCAAAGATTTTTTACATCTCTACCAGCAGATTGAGAATCTATTTCAGGAAGTGGAACAATCTCGATTGGTTATGAAAAGGGAAAAGCAGACTCTGGATATGGCCATCAGCAATATCGCCCATGATATTCGGACGCCTCTGACTATCGCGTCAGGCTACACTCAACAATTGATAAAGTCTCCTGAAGACAAATCAGAAACCTTACAAAAAATAGCCCAGCATCTTGATTTAGTTTCTAAACGTTTGGAGTCTCTTCTAGAATATCGTCGTTTGATGGAAGGGGCTGTCAAACCGAAACTGGAAGAAGTTGATCTTTCAGCTTTTATCACCAAAAAGACTCTGGCTTATTATGATGTTTTTCAGGCGGCAAATATCACGCTTGATTTTAAGGTTGAAGCTGGTTTGAAAATGAGGACTGATGAAGACTTACTGGATAGAATTTTACAAAATCTGCTTGGAAATGTCCTCAAGCATGGCAAGGAAGAAGCGCGTCTATCTTTGAGAAAAGAAAAAGAACAGCTTGTCCTAGAACTTGCAAATCTTGTCAAACAACCCATCAAAAAAATAGAAAATCTCAGCAACCGTTTTTATTCTGAAAATCTATCAGATACAGAAGAATCCTCTGGTTTAGGCCTTTATATCACTGAGGAATTATGCCATCTTCTCGGTGCAGAGATGAAACTAAGCACAGATGGACAGTGGTTGTCGGTTTGCATTTACTTTTAATGAAATAAACCTCCTCTGTAGGCTAGAGGAGGTCGTTTTATTATAGACTTTTCTTTTTGAAAACTGCCAGTCCACTTAGATTAAAGATTACAATAACAGCTAAGCTAACTATAAGTGTATAGAAAATGGATTCACTATTAGCAGTCATAGCATAGGCAAACTGCAATGATAAATATGGCAAAATTTTGATATTTGGAAAAAGGAGCATTGGCATAGAAAGTAAGATAGAACTGACCAAATAACCAATAAATACCGCAAGATAAGAATGAGTCAGGTAGAGAATAAAGGAAATAATGGAAAGCCAAGCGAGTAGGCATAGAAATTGAAGGAAAATCATTAAGAGGAGATTGGCAATAAAACCATCAGGCATCGTACCAAGTCCGTTCAGTAGAGTTGAGGGAACAAAAGCAATCACAAGGCTGGCGATGAGTTGCAAGAGAGCGATGCTTGCTAGTACAAAGGATTTAGCGAAGAAAAACTCTGTACGAGAAACGCCAACTGTCAAACTATTTTTATAAAGCTTGCCGATTAGATCGACCCCAAGAACTAAACATATTAGAATAATGCAGAGAAAAACAATGTTTGAATCATTGCTAGACGCATTGATAAGAGCTTGAATACCGTCCCAACCATGGGTTGGAATTTCTGGCTCTTCTGTCTGAATTGCCATCAGATGGCCAGTAGCCCCAAAAATAGCCCCCATTAACATGAGTACAAAGAGAATGAACTCTGTAATCCAGAATCCTTTAGAACGGAAAAGACGGTAAAAGTCTGCTTGAATGGTATGTATCATGATGTTCCTCCTATTGGACCAATTGAGTGAAGTATTCTTCTAGATTTTGACGAGCGTAGTAAATCTCGTCAATAGCGACATCTGCCAAGGTTAATTCCTTAAGAATCTGTTTGACATCTTGTTCCTGACCAAAGATGTGGATTTCATTCTCAGGATTGACAACCTTGAACTGGAGCTGGATTTGTTCTTTCAATACTTGGCAAGCTTTCTCTTGGTCAGCTGTCTTAAGTACAATATAATCCTCACTTAGTGTTTCAAATTCAGCTTTGCTGATTTCACGGATAATCTTTCCTTGATCTAAAATACCAAAGCGATTAGCTACGAGGTAAAGTTCTGACAAGATATGGCTAGAGATGAGAATGGTGATTCCTTTTTCTTGATTGAGGCGTTGAATCATCAGACGAAATTCTTTGATACCAATTGGGTCAAGTCCATTGATAGGTTCATCTAAGATTAGGAAGTCTGGTTTGGAGAGAAGGGCAATGGCGATACCAAGTCTTTGCTTCATTCCAAGAGAGAAATCTCGAAAGACTTTTTTACCTGTATCTGACAAACCAACATAGTCCAGCGTTTCTCGAATGACTATATCAGCATTTGGAATATGACGAATCATACAGTAATATTTCAGATTTTGATAGGCTGTTAAGTGATTATGAGCTACGGGTGATTCGATAACAGAACCTACTCGAGTTAGAGCCTTGGTCCACTCATTTTCCGTTTTGCTGGAGAAGAGGGAAACAGTTCCCTTATCCGCAAAGAGTAGTTGCGTAATGATTTTTATTAAGGTAGTCTTCCCAGCTCCATTCTTTCCTATAAGTCCATAAATATCTCCCTCTCTTATGGTTAGATGAAGATCTTGAAGAATAGCTTGTTTGGCAAAGTTTTTGGACAATCCATGAATGTCGAGTACTGTTTTCATGATTCTCTCCTTTTGATTTATTTTGTTAATTTTAGTATAAAGCATAGAAATCAAAGAAAGCTCAAGCATTTCTAAAGACTTTCTAAAGTTTTAGGAATTCTTAAATATCAAAACCCAGTTTATATGAACTGGGCTTCTTGATTATAAAATATATTTCTCAATAGCACGCGCAATGCCGTCTTCTTCGTTACTTGCTGTTACGTCATCAGCAAGGGATTTGACATAATCGCTGGCATTTCCCATAGCAATACCAAGGCCTGCAAACTGGAGCATTTCGATATCGTTATTGGCATCGCCCATGGCCATAATTTCTGCGGGCTCAATCTTCAAAATCTCAGCTAGTCGAGAAAGAGCAGTAGCCTTTGTCGTTCCAAGTGGCATGGCCTCATAAATGACTGGCTGCGAACGAACACCGCTAAATCGTTGGCAGAGTTCTTCAGCAAAACGTTGCTCAAAATCGTCTGTTTGGCTCTCTGTTCCTAAAAACATACCTTGGAACATACGATACTTACCACTAGTCGCTTCCTCTAGTGAAATTTCAGTCAGGTCTGAAAAGACTAGTTTGGCATCATTTTGAATGATTTCATTGGGCTTGCCACCGAGGACAAAATAATGCTCCTCATCAAAAAGAGTCAACTGAACATCACTTTTTTCAGCTAAGTCATAGAGGTATTCAATGTCAGCTGGACTGAGTTCTTGCCAGTCAACTAGCCCCCAGTCACTAGTCTGGTGAGTTGAACAACCGTTGTTAACAATGACATACTCATTCTGAAGGTCAAGTCCCAGTTTTTTATAGTAGGGGAGGACTCCGAAAAGGGGGCGACCCGTACAGAGAACTAGTTTGACACCTTTTTCAATAGCTTGGTGAATAGCAGTGATGTGAGCTTGTGGGATTTTCTTGGCTTCATTGAGGAGAGTTCCGTCCATATCCAAGGCAAGTAGTTTAATCATAAGACTTCCTTCTTTATCTTTTGGTATTATTATAGCATATT
>ERZ773003.920-NODE-920-length-19418-cov-5.544595_pt1 | contig 19418 bp, 28 predicted proteins | sample MGYA00580668_ERZ773003 | MGnify/ENA primary metagenome ERZ773003 (study PRJEB29015, sample SAMEA2738002) | human oral metagenome | biome: human oral; feature: human-associated habitat; material: dental | place: China | collected 2126 ... | reverse complement strand
CACACAAGACCTAAATCATCATTTTGTAAAGTTCTAACTTCACATCCTGCAGTTTCTAAGTAGCGAGCTAACATTTTACCAGCATCACGTGCTACATCACATTCCCGAGTTCCATAGACCGGATTAACTGCGCCACTATCTAGGGCAACGTCATGCCCTGGGTTTATAAATACTTTCATCGTTTATCCTCCTTTTCTAATTGGTCCGGGATTCCATTCCCGTTCTCGTCTATCCAAAGCCCTAAGAAGCCTACAATAGCCGTCAAGACACTTGGAATAAAGATATGATCAATAATATTGATACCAACGTTAATGAGCTTATTCATGTCATCGCTAACATATCCTCTAACAAATGACATAATATATTCGCTTACTACTAATAAAATAGGCACTAGCATGATTAGTACTAGTGCCCTTGTAGCCAATACACCTGTTGGGTGGAATTTGGCCACCCTAACAGATTGATATGATTTTTTTAATGAATTAATGAGCTTTGGCGGTATGTTCATGAAGATCCCCCTTTAGCTCATTTAATTGTGATTCCATTCCGTTAACCCTTGTAGCTAGTTTCACATGTTCCGTGAAGGCCTTAACACGTTCTTCCCTTGATAACTTGATTTCATTCTTCAAGTCATTGAGGGTTTCTGTTAAAACCCCCATTTTTTCTTGAAAGACTAAGGTGTCTTGCAAATGCTGTAAATCACGTTTTTCCAATAACGGAAGCACCAATACTTTATAGGTAAGGCCTGCGACTATACTAACAATAGTTAATGTTGTTAGAATATCATCTAACTGAAATTGCCATGTCCACATTCAATTATCTCCTTACCAAAGTATTACACTGGCTTCCACACGTTACTATAAATATCCCATTTCTTAGTTTCATCATGGTTGTACACTTCAAAGTCAACTTTATAAATACCAATATCACTAGGTGGAACAGACTCATCTGCTACTATAATCTTATTAAGCATATATTTAGGGTAATTATTATTACCTAAATCCAAATTACCACCCTTCCACACAAAACTAGGAATGTATAGTACCTTAATATTAGAATATCTAAAAGCATCTTTATCGATTTCAGTAGCCTTTGGCAATTTTACAATGTTGTAATCAGTACCTACAAAAGCTTCTGCCCCAACTTTTGTAACATTCGGGCAAGTTAATTCTCCTTCTAATTCAGATTTACCATAGAATTGACGAGGTAAAATCTCTGTTGCAGTAGCTGGGTCAAAGTTAGGCTCTGGTTGTGGTTCAGGTTTAGGCGGTTGATGTTTATCCTTCAAGTTATTAAGAGTCTCTACTACCTCTGTATCAGAGTACCCTTTAGCATTAGCACGCTTCACAGCATCTAGCACATAGGCATAAGTGCTAGCAGGCTCAATGCGGTTGATTTCTTCTGCAAACTTGAATAATTTACCCTCGGATGTTATACCTTTAGATTGAATAGCGTCTCTAATTTGAGTAATAATACTTCCGAACTTATCTAGTTCCCCCATTAAGTCATTAATAATTGCTTGTTTTGGTCTTGCCATGTTAGTTACCTCCGTTAATCTTTTTTAATTCAATAATAATTTGTTCTAGCTCATCTTTAACCATGAACTCACTAGTGTCAGGTGCTGGGCCTGTTAATCCTATAGGTCCAGGTTCTCCTGGATCCCCTTTTTGGCCTTTCTCGCCTCGGCCTCCTTTTTCTCCTTTGAGTTGTTGCTTTTGGCTTTCGGTCAGATCTTCAAAGCGTAATGGTTCGCCCCTGGGCCCCGGAGGGCCTTGCTCTCCTCTTGCACCATCTGCACCATTTTTACCAGGCTCGCCTGGTTCTCCATTAGGTCCAGGCGGCCCCTCATCGCCTTTTGGGCCCATCATTTTAATAAGTTGAGTATGACCTTCAATGACTACCGTATCCCCTTCGCCGGCGTAAATGTTAATATCATCCATATTATTTACCTCTATTGCTGACGCCTTCAATAATGGTTAATTGACCTTTAACGAGGCATTTAACAGGTCTACCGTCTGCCCAAACAAATAAATCCCACACGTATCGCCCGTCAAGAAATTCTTTTGTATCCAAAGAAAGGATAATTCTACAACGTTCACCTGCTGCTAAATTATCCTTTGATACTGTGATATTAAATTTGGCTTCGTAGTGATCATCTTGAACAAACTGTCTTACACATGCAAACAAATCATCTGGCTCCACTGCGCCATTATATCCAATGGTCAGTGTAATAAATTCACCTTTAATAGCGGATAGATTATGCTTGACTGGCGTCATTATCTTCACCAACTTCTAAGTCCATTAGCTCATTGTGAATACACCCTTCTGTAGGGCAGGTACCATCAGTATTTAAAGTAGCCCAACAGTATTCACAGAAATGCATTACTGGAACATCGCTTTTAATATCTGCCATAGTTATTTCACCGCCTTAATCTTAGCAATCATTTCAGCATTAATTTTTTTAAACTGTTCTTGCAAATCGCTTATATCGCCGTTTGCTAAGCGTCTACGTATCAGCGCTTGGTCTAACGTTTCAAATCGCCCATTGTAATATGCACGAATCTCCGCAATCTTTTCAGCTTTTGTTAACTCGTGAACTGGCGCAGCTACAAATTGTCCATTTACATATAACTTACCTCTCATAAATTCATCTAACATATTGTCGCCATCTGCGGAGTAAATATAGTCAGCTGCATCAGGATAGTCCTGTTTAGCAGTTGCCAGTAATTCATCTTGCGTTACGGTGTTATCAACAAATGAAGTAATACGTTTACCTTGTGTATCTAGTACAAATACATATTGATTCATCTTTAACCCTCCTTATGCTTTACCGATACAAACCCATGTGAAGTTGCCAGCATTACCACGATTAGTTAAAAAGCGAATTGAAGTTCTATTGTTAGCAGAATAACCACTATTCCAACCTATAAAGTATTCATCACCACGAGTAGTAACGTCAGATAAATCATCTGTAGCTATTGCGATTAGTACGTTGCAATTAATAGGCAATACAACGTCCTTATAAGTATTTTGATTTTCAAACCAAGTTAAACCCCATTGGATAATAAAGCCGTTGGCAAATTTCACATAGCCATTATCACGATCGAGTTTAGACGCTACAATACCGCCTTGACCTAAAATACTTTTAAGCGTGCCCAAGTTAAGCACTTTGTTTACATCGCTATCATTGTAGTTAGTTGTAATAAAGCCAATAGTTTCTTGTGAGTTATCTCCCTTTGTTACTTGCAAGCCTTGATTGTGTTTAGTGAGAGTTTTAATATACTGTCTAGAACTCACATCAAGTTTCTTATCGAACTCAGCTCGGTGTGCATTAGCCGATTTATTGTGCTCCTCTAAATCATGAATTGTTGCATATCCGTTGTCCTGTACAATAGCTTGTACTTTTTCGGCATTCCCAATCACTGTTGTAATAGTGAATGTATAGCTGTCCATAGGCGTAGTCTTATCTGGGATATAGTCCACATAACTACCACCATTCGTGTAAGAGAAAAGAACCTCTCGTCCAGATTCGCCTACTTTGGCCATCAATCCAATTTCACGTGCATAGAAACCAGTTCCTAAATTCGCGTTCGATAAAGAAGCTTGAACTGTAAACTGTCCGTCACCGGACTTAGTGCTTTTAGTAATAGCCAACTCTAATCGTTTATCAGTTAAACCTGTAGCTCGAGCAATTGATGCAGGGGGATCACCTGCGCCAATTACAATTTTAGTAAAAATTAAAGCCTGCTTGCTTGCGTTAGCTTCCGCTGTTGCATTAGTACCTGCCATTGTTGTAATGACAGCAGGGTATTTTGCCATTTGTACCTCCTAAACATGAATAATTTGATAAGTAGTAGCCGCACCACCTATATAAACTTTCTGAATCTGCGGCTCTATAGTGATTTTCAGGGAAGGCTCAATCACGGCATTCCCTGCCGAAGTGGTTACGCCGCCAATATAGACGCCTTCAGAGTTTATTTTGTGCACATATTCTATACTATCCAGCCACGACCTCTTATTCTTAACGAAATCTAATATTCGCAATACTCTTTCACGAATATTAGGAGTCATCATATAACCAGTCATTTGTAATTTAAAATGGTAAGGTTGACCGCCTTCGTAATTCCAATTTTCGATGACTTCACATTCAGAATATAATTCACCTATAGCTTCTTCTACTAATCCAACTGTCCCTTTTCTCCTGTGCCAGGTAATAGAATTAAGAATTAGCTTAATTTTTTGTTCCCTAGTTGCCGCTTCGTCGTAAAAATCAACGTGTAAATGCCACGCTACCTCATCTAAAATAGGGGTGCTTAACTCGTTTAAATGAGATAGTATAGTTAACTTATCGACCATTGGCATAAGGTCGATAAGCCGTAATGTAACGACTTCTGCAAGGGCTTGGACTTTTGTATCGCTAGCAATCGAGCTAGGCAACGTATCCTTTAAATTAAAATCATAGAGATTATTCATGCTCCACACCCCCATAGGTAATTGTCTTTCCGGTACATTGCGCTAACTCAACTTGATAACCATCCTCTTTACGTCCGTCTTTAATAACTGTGAAAGTAGGCGAAGTTACGGTAACACGTTTGGCCCCCGCCTCCATAACTCGACGAATTAATTCAGACGGTATAATATCACGACCTACTTTTGCAGATTGCCATTTTATGTAATCTGTGACAGCTTCATCAACACGAGTTTTAATTGTATCCGCATAATAGGCGTTATCGGAATCAATGTAGTACTGCAAGTCTATACTATAGTTTTTAGCTGTAGGCGCCTTTACTGATACATTATCAGTGAGTGGCCGCACCTTCTTATCAGTAAGTGCGTTTTGCACTAATTTAAGAATCTCTTCTTTGGCTATTTCACCAGATGCAAGCCCGGGATATACTACTATATCCCCCGGCTTAGGTGATACTACTTTTACAGAACTAATAAGAGCGGACGCTTTTTTTGTAAAAAATTCGTAAGCTCCTTCAGCACCAGCGCAAGAGAAACTTTCAGGAGCTTCTCGAATACGTTCACGAAATGCGTCGTCTGTCTCCGTATCGGCACCGCCTTCAGAGATTGTAATATTAGTAACACTAGCGATATATGGAATAGGATCTACAAGAGTGGTAATCGACCCTATCGGGTAGCCATTCCCTTTAGCTGAAGCTTCTGTGCATACTGCTTTTACACTTATTGTTGTTTGCGTAGCTGACAGATAGTAAGGTTCAGTTAGTGCAAAAAATGCACCATCTCCTGAAGTAAATCGTGTGCCTTTAGGAATCGCAATTCCCTCTGGTCTTGCCATTGATGCGGTTAACTTCATTGTGGTAACTGCACCTGTGGCTTGTAAACGTTCTACTCCTAATGCAATACCTATATGGTCTAAGTTGTTTCCCCTAGCATACGCCAGAAGATTTTGCTTGCCGGTATCATTGATACGATTAAGCAGTAGGATTACTACGTTAGTAATTACCAATAGAAATAAACGAATTGGATCGGCCGGAGCTAGTGTTCGCCCAGTTACGGAAGTGTAGAGAGCGAATATTTCTTTTTCAACGGCTTCTTTATCCGTCGTGACAAAGTTAATTTCAGGTAAATTCATTATTATCGCCTCCACGGTGGTAAATTAATAGCCGCCCTTATATTTGCATCAGGGCATTTCAAAATAAGATTAGCAGAAAGAATAACATAATGGGCGTACTCTTGATTAGCCTCTAGTAACACATTCATATACGCTTCACTGCCATACACTTTAAAGGCTATACCGTCCCACATATCGCCTTGGATAGTTCTATACTGCTTCATAGCCACCTATCCTTTCTAGCCATTCATCTTTGATTGCAATCGATACCTTAGGCGTCAATCGCCCTTCTTCTGCATCAGTTGTAATCGTTTCCTCGAAGTCAACTGAAACAACTCTGCATCGCGGTTCATATTCAGTAATTGCACGAATCACCTCTGCAGATATTCTGGCCATTGCTACCGGTAAAGGTAAATCAATGACAGTGCCATCAATGCCAAATCGTCTATCAAGGGGTACAGAAAATTGGGTTGTTGAAATAATGGTTCGTACATTTTGAATAATTTCTGTAAGGATATCCTTAGGTGCAAAATCAATACCTTCAAGACGAGCGCTCACGTCAATTTGCATTTGTACCGCCTCCTTGTTTAGGTGTGATTACAACTTTAGGAACATCAGGGGCCTCCTTCAGTGTTACGTTGATAGACGCAGATAATACATTACCTCGATTATCAATCGTATTCATCGCTGCACTTATACTGGTGATCAGTAATTTGTGTTCACTAAAGGGCTTACCGTTAATAATCAACTGCTCAGCTTGACCTTTTTGGCACATCTTGGCCACTTCCTCAATTTCTTTTAAAGGATCAACGCCCAACAACTTATTAAAGTTCATCGTAAAGGTGATATCATCCGCATCAGGGCCCAAGAATTCAAGTATTGGCTTTTGCCCTATGATTTCGTGAGACGCTGTTCGTGCGTTGATATTTCGAGCCAATGAATCGAACGTACGCACCGTATGCGAGGATGCAACAAACACTATCCTCCCGAAACTACCTAATTGGCGTTGCGGTAAGTATCCGCCCAGGCCAAACTTATCGGCTAAATTAGATAGGCGAGAGTAAGCCATATCGCCTAATTGCGTATTTTGTAAATTCTTTAAACCTTGTGAATTAAGATTTTTCTTATAATTAGCGGCAGTACTGCCTAATTTACTAAATAATGATATGTTACTCACCTCCTATCAATTTGGCGCTCCTGTATTACCGCCACCAGGAACGACACCACCATGTGTATGAGATACTAAACTAATTCCGTTAACCACTACGTCCCCTGAAGGAGCGTTTATAGTTAGATTACCCGTGCAATTAATTACGAGACCTCCTCCGTCCGCATCATATGAGATAGTCGAGCCGTCCGCAAATTTGATGCCGTGGATATTCTGCCCATTAAAAGAGGGCTTATCTTTGGCATTGTAAGTGGTGCCTAAGATGTAGCCCTGGGACAAATTATTATTTTGTGGTAGGAATAAACATAATACCTGTTCGCCAACGCCTGGCATCCAGTAGTGTTTGTTATCTTGTGATCCATGAGAAAGTACTTCGAGTGGATACGACACTAAATCGTCTCGGTCCGGAAAGGTTACCCTGGCAGTCATATTTGAAGGATCTGTACTAGATACAATTCCGTCGCGGATTAAATTTTTTAAGGCAACACTAATATCCATCCAAGCACCTCCTTATATCTAGGCTTTGTGTATATCCTCCCCCTACCTTATGAGAGCATTTGCTAATGATATACTTGCCATCAAATTTACCGAATCCTTTTAAATTGATTGTGGCAGATGCGGCCAACTCAATGTGCCCAAGTATAGATACAGAACCGGTGACTTCATTTTTGTTCTTCTCCCGCAACTTTTTCTTGGCCAAACGTTCTGCTTCAGCCTGTGTCTCACATCCCTGATTAACCTGTAGTATCTTGCCTTGTGTTTTATGCGGATCCTTGAACGTATACTCAATATTACTCTTTTGTTTAGTACTCTTATGCTTTACGTGGCAGCCCCAATAAATATCCTTCAGGGAGGACTTTAGGGAATAGCTTCCTTGGTAGGGAATGATTTCCCCTAGTTCCTTAATTTGGTCTTCTGTAAGGTCCGTAGGCATTGGTCCCTTAATTAGCGTTGCAACTACTTTTTCCATTTCAAATTTTGTTTCATCAAAAATAATCACTTGCTTATCTGAAACCTTTAGCGCAAGTCCGTTATCCTTGCAGACTTTCATCAAGAATTCTAAATCCGATTGGTCTGACTGTTCGACACGGTCTAAATCAATCGTTTCTGGAGTATCATAAAATAATTCGAGGCCCGCACCCTTTGCAAGTTCCTCGGCGACAGCTTTGAGAGTGGTCTTCTCCCAAGACCTACTCTTCAGCTCTCCTCTTAATTTCGATTCATCTGGAACACTAACCGCCCCTATAGTGACTTCGTGAGGTGGATTTTTGCAGGTAATCTCATCAATCTCAAATTGTCCGCATTTCATCTCTATCTCGTCACCGAGTTCATTCCAATTGTAGAATACGATTGATGCGGTTAACTTCGCCCCTTTTTCAGGGAACCAGTCAGACATCCAAAGCTCATCTATATCGTGCAAGGTGATTGATATATCATCAGCTTCTCCAGACATTACGTCATTAAAACTGAAGTCCTTTAAATAAGGAACCAGGTCTTGAGTGATGTCCTTCTGTTCATACTGCAGTTTGACAGTAACATGGCGTAAATTACTAGGCATAGCTTACACGTCCTTTCCTGTTTTGGATTTCAGCAAGTCTTGCTTCTAAGTCATCCATTGCGCCTCCTACAGCACTTTTAATTTGTTGTACTGCACTTGCATCCGCACTGCCATTAACAGTAATATTAATCGGCGCAGATACAGAAATTACAGAATTTCCCTCGCCAGGTAAAAGCCCCATCATTTCGCCAGTTTGTCGCCACAATGCCTTGGCCCTTGGAGTACCATTGATAGGAATTGCAGCTTCATCAGATTCTTCGGCAAACGTAGTAAGGAACGGGCCTTTTCCATAAATGCCGCCTTTTGCATTATGCTGAATGGATTGCCCATTAGCTGTCGCTGAGCCTTCTACTCGTGCCTGAATTGGCTTGCTAAAAATAGACCTAACCCATTCCCATTTTTCACTAATCCAATCAAACAGGCCTCCGAGCTTACTCATAACCCAATCATAGAATTGGCTAAGTGCGGCCTTAGGATCTTCCCACAATAACGTGAACCATGCTTTCACTTGATCCCAGTTAGCAATTAAACCCATTGCTGCATAAATGAGCCAACCTATAGGCCCCATCATGAATGCGATAATTGCCGCTGTTGGGGATTCCCACATTGAAGTACAGAACTCAGATACTGCTTGAAAATGTGTACCTAACCAAACGAATGCGGCTATTAAAGCTACTATGGCAATAATTACGAGTCCTATTGGGTTGGCACTCATTGCTGCATTTAACGCCCACTGCGCAGCCGCGGTTGCATACATTGCGATACTACTTGCTATCATACTCGCTCTATGGATGCCCGATGCAATCACATTACGCATGGTCGCCACACGTTCGGATTCCATCATAAGCTTGTAGGCAGCGTGCGCCGCCATTACGCTATAGTAAACAGCTCTGATTGTTTTATACGCAATTACCATTCCCATTACAGCAAAACTTGTTTTGATTATTGCTTCAGTAAGCTCTGGGTGCTCGCTTGCTACTTTAGATACATAGGCGGCCTCATTGGCCAGGGAATCTCCCAACTCGGCAAGTGTCGGTAACATCGTTCCCCCGATTGAAATTGCCACGGATTCTGTTGCTGATTGCAATCGTATCATAGCGCCTCTCGCATTATTTTGCATGGTCTCAGCCATAGCAGCAGCGGCTCCATCGCTATTTTCAAGTTCCTTTGTCAGTTGATCAAGCGCATCAGGACCCTGGTCAATAACAGCCACCCAAGCTGATGCTGCATTAGTACCGAAAATAGTCGCAAGTGTAGCAAGTCTTTGCTCTTTGCTCATATCCTTAGTTTTATCAGCTAAGTCACGAACAATTGCGCCCATCTTACGAGGGCCATTGGTATCGTCCATAGCAATGCCTAAACTTGCTAAGGCAGCTCTTGCTTCTTCTTGCTGAGCCGTAGCCTCACTTAATGATAGTCCCATTTCCTCAATTGCTTTAGTCGATTTAGCGGAAGTCCCTGCCAACCGTAAGAAGCCCGAACGTAATGCAGTACCTGCTGCAGATGCCTTAATACCACTGTTGGCCATAATACCGGTAAGTGCCGCAGTTTCTTCTAAGCTTGCACCAAAGGCATGTGCTACTGGTGCGGCGTACTTCATTGTTTCGCCAAGCATCTCAACATTTGTGTTTGTCTTGGTCGATGTCTTAGCAAATACGTCAGCCATATGCCCTGCATGTTCTGCGCCCAGTCCAAACGCAGTAAGATCGTCAGATACGATGTCCGCCGTGCGTGCAAGATCTGTACCACTTGCTGCCGCTAAGTTTAAAAGCCCCGGCATCCCTGCCATAATTTGTTGAGAGTTCCAACCGGCCATACCGAGATACGTCATAGCTTCGCCTGCTTGTGTAGCAGAGAACATCGTTTTCTCACCGAGTTCACGAGCAGTAGCCGTTAACTGTTGCATAGCTTTATCGTCAGATACAGTGATTGCTTTAACTTTAGACATCACCGCCTCAAAGTCTGCAGCTTTAGATAGCATCCCGACGAACGGAGCAGCCATTACTGCAGTAGTAGCCAGTGTGCTACCTAAATCACTGCGCGCACTTTTAGCATTGACGTCTGCAGCGATTTTATTTTGCATAGCTTTTCGCAATTTAGCGTCCTTAGCGGCGGTTTGTTCAAGTTCCTTGCCGACTCTTGCGGTTGCGTTCCGGTAGGAATCCATGGAAATAACGCCTTGCTTTAATGCGGAATCCAACGCCTTTTGTTGACTTTTCAGTTCATTCATTTTAGAACCATACTGCGTCAACGTTCCCCTGGCCTGTTGCATAGATGTTTTAAAGCTTTGGGCTAAAGCACCGTTTATAGCAAAAGCGATTTCGAACACTTTACCTGCCATAGTTCCTCCTTTCTTTTAAATTTGTATACGCAAAAAGCGCTTGATGGTTAGTCCTCTTCTTCCCTCAAGCGCTTTTCATCTTCAAGAACAAATTCTAAATCATTCACCCAATCTGCTATTTCAACGATCGGAGTAGACATCCAAAAGTTTATGCCCCCGCATTCTCTGAGCCGGAGGGCAATTCGTCTGCATTGCTGTCCGGGAGAAGGTCCATCTTCTCTACCGAACCACGTAGTAAAAAAACACTTACCTCTGCACACATTTCTGTGAATTCAGAGATAGGAAGTGTCATTAATACTTTTGCACTTTCCTTTAGGGCTATAGCCGCCACTTCGGCTTGGAATCTTTTAGAAAATGTAACATCTGGAGTCATATCGCCTTCACGGCGGACACGAAGTTCCGCCTTTGTAAAGTCAAATCCAGTTAAATTATTTAAGCCTTCTGCTAGCTTTTCGCGATCGTATGTTACCATTATTTACCCAATGCCTCCCTTACGGATGCCAAGTAATCAACACCGTTGATTACACAAACATAGTTGAATTTATCAATTTCAGTCCGAGTTTTACCACCAACAGTCATTTTGAAATACACAATTTCAAATTCTGTAGAGGTATCAGTTTTACTTGCCTGTTCAAATTTGCCAAGACCGATTTTCTTCGGCATCACTTTTGCATATACGCTAACTGCTTCTGGTACTAATTCACCTTTAGCGGAGTCGTATAATTGTTGTGCGCCACGAATTTCGATGTCGTGTACCTTTTGACTAGCAAGGTCGGTCACATCCTTGTCAATGGTATTCCATTTAATGGACATATTCATTGCCTTAGTTTGCCCGAGTACGCCCAAATCAACTTCGCCGGCAATGCCTGCACCTTTAATTGTGTCACTGATAAATTCGATATCAGGTAAGGTTACATCGGCGTAACCATATAATTCTCTGCCCGAGCTAAAAATGGCAAAGTCAATCAACTTATCTCTATGTTTAGCCATGAGTTACCTCCCTTTTAATTAAATAACGTGCTCATGTAAGATGGATCGTATTCTTGGATGAAGTCGATTTCACGAGCTGGTGTCGGAACACCTAAATATACATGGAATCGGATAATACCGTTCAACAAATCAGTTGTAGGATTTTCAGATTCCAAGAATTCAACGCGTGCACCGAGAAGTGCACCAGATGCTACGTGTCCATTTAACCAGGCATTGGCACTATTAACGATATTATTAATCAAACGTTTATTGGTTGGATCGTCAATTTTAGGCCAGAAAGAAGTGATCAACGTGTTAGATACCCAGTTGAACATACGACGTACAGGGATAAAGGAATCCTTAACATCTGTATTAGACGGATACGCAGTCGTACGATTGCCCCAAGCTCTCCAGCCACCAATAAAATTAAGCGCAGTAACGACGCCTTGGCCATTCAAGTAAGCTGCTTCATCTGGGCCTAAGTAGATTTCAGTACCATCTTTCAATACGGCACTATCTGCTTGCAAGGACTCATTAGATGGGGACTTGTAAGGAATATCGTCATATTTAGCATCTGTCTTAGCCATAAGACCTGCGAGTTGTGTGGATAAATGGAATTGGCGATTAGCTAACGCTACTTTTGGCCAACATAAGATTTGACGTTCATCGACGTAGTTCTTTTTATTTTTCCACTCACTAACTGCAGTAGCTTTTTTTATTTCATCTGTAGGTGCATCACACAAAGACATAGCTTGGAACATACCATTAATAGTAGTTTCCTTAGCTTTCATAACTGCTGCTACAAGCGTGTTATGAGACCAGCCCGGCGCCAATAAGTTACCAGGGATTAAGCCAAAGCGAGGGAATACTTCATTGATAAGTTCCAAACCTTTACGTTTACCTTCTGTATCCACGCCACCTACGATATCATCTGCAGTTACCATAGATGGGTCTACATAATCGTAAGTCACCCAAACAGATGTTGCACTATTAAGCGCCCCAGTAGATACAATACCAATAAGCAATTTGCCTTCATCGTTAAATACTGCTGTGTAATCAACGTTGATAGTTAAGGCATTACCACCATTTGTAGAAGATACCTTTAACGTGTTGAGTAACACAGGATCTTCAATTGTTACGACTTTATCTTGGATTTGTTTTTGTGTAGACGCTAAAGTCTTTTTGTGTTTCTTCGGATCAAGAACATTAATAAAAACTACCGGCGCCATTCCGAATAAAGAGAATTGAGAGTACATCGCTTCACACAATGTGTACTTATCCCATTCTTTGGAGTACCCAAATTGAGTAGTTGCCGATGCATAATCATGACACAATACGGCTTTATTAGCCTCTGCGGGGTCTGTGGCTAAATGCACAGGAGCAGTACCTACATACACCGGTAAGGCTGCCGTAGCTTCTGTCATAGAAATAAGAGAAGTAGGGACCTCTCTTGTATAAATTCCGTGTCTATAGTTTCCCACTATCTACGACCTCCTTTTTTAAATTCAAGGTAAGCTGCACTCATTGCAGTACCTTCTGTTGCTAATTCTTGTTGTGCTTCAGCAATCTTATTGATTGGCACAAACAATAGTCTTAACATTGCTTTATCTTCACCTACTACGGCAGGAATCCCGTCAATATAGACTGTTCCTGTTGTAAGGCCCAGTTCTGCACTATTAGGGCCTAAGTAGATTACTTGTTTAGCATCATTATATTTAACTGGCTTTTCTACAGCTTCGGCCATTTCGTTTCCTACCGTCGCTAGTTCATCAGTTTTTGCCATTAGATAATCATCTCCTCTCGTATTTGTTCGATATCATATTTAACGGTCATAAATCCCTCCCAATACGGATAGGCTTGATCCGGAGGGATATCGGTATCAATTCCGTGTTTATCATCCAATACTAAACGGTATCGCTTAGCAATAACCGGATGGGTCAGTAACGCTTGTCTTGTTGTTTCAAGAAAGTTTGTAATCTCCATCCAGCCCTTTTCCACGTCCTCAGAGTACACTCCATGAATCAGAAATAGTTGGACAGTTGACCCCTGCAAGGTATCCTCGACCTTATTAATGCGAATAACAAGATGTGGATATTGGTCCTCCTTGGATGATTCTTTCATTTTCAAAAATCCAGGTACAACTAATAATGGATTCCCCTTTACCTGTGCATCATCACTAAAATAGTTAGCATGCACCTGCTTTAGAAATGTACCTAAATCAGTTGCTAATTGCGTAGGTGTCATTTGCTACTTCCTTACTAACTCTTCGAATGAGGTTCCGATTTGTCGTAACAGCTCCTCTTGAGCTACATTACCAACAAAAGCCGATACCTCAGCATTCTTTAACATACTTGGGACTGCAGGCCCATGAAATTGTCCTATTGGATATCTATCAGCACCTTTACGATACATCGCCCCAATATGACCACTTCCCATGCGAGCAATAAAAGCATTAGGGATTGTTCCCCCTCCGCCATTGCGCATTACCTGAGCTTTGACTGTCCGACCTTTCCGCTTAGGTGGGCGTTTTGGTGTAACTCTAAACTTAGTAAGTGCAACAGGTCCGCCCTTAGATCTAATAAATGCTGATAGCCCAGAGGGGTTTGCTCGCTTCACGTCAATCGTTTTCTTAACGTTAGCTTTACTTATAAAGTAATCCTGCGTAGTTTTATCAACGATTGTGTTTCGTATTTTAGGGATTGCGGTATTGATAGCTTTTGATGTCGCCCTTTTCGTTTCACCGGAAAGAGCGTCTATCTTAACTAGGCCCTCACGTAGTCCTTTTACGTCAATAGTTACGCTCATGAATTATTCCCCCTAAGGACAATATTCAGCATGCCCATATCTTCTTCGCATGATTGAACCAACATAAGTCGACCATTGAAACGGAAGATTTGATTGTACTCCGGTACTTCAGGTAAATCCTGCTTAGCCACGTGTACAACTATCGTATCGTAAATCAATCCATCAATATCTTGGCCCATGATTTCAACATGTTGCTTGTCAGTAAGACCTTCTGCCACCGCATAGCACAGCGTACCGTTTAGGTTGTGTACTTCAGCAAATTCATTTGAATTGATAAACACCTTTTCAATATCATTTTGCACAAAGTCTTTAAATCCCATATCTATTCACCTAAGAAATCGATAAGTTGTTCACGAGTAGCATCTTCTGGAACTTCTAAATGTTCAGCTTCAACCATTGCGCGAAGAGCAGCATCAGATAAAAGCCCCAAATTAATATCCGCATCACATGCAAGAATATCTGCAATCATGCTTGCCTTTGTTGCTTTACTAGCAAATTCTAACCCGATAGACTTTCCATAGTTGGAAATATCTTCATTTGTCATAACCGCAAGTGCTACTGCAAATGAATCATCTTCGCCGCCTTTACTATTATCACCGCTAACTACAACCACAGCGCCTAATTCAATTAGGCGCTGTTCTTCTTCTGCAGTTAAATCGGAGATAATCTCACCAGGATTATATACATAATCTCCAGTATTGATTGTGTGCTTAGCTTGTACTGGCATAAGTCTTACCTCCTTTAGTTTAGTTTAGATTACAATACGTCCGCTACGAAGTAAGAATCTACATCGAATGGGACATAAATAGGGCGAGATTGCAATTCTAAGAATGCTGCATCTGGATCACGTGTAACCAATCGGCGCATTACGTATTCACCTTCATATGTTACGAAATCCATTCCCTCACCAGGAATGATTGTATTCGCACCATATAGTTTAGTAAATTTGGCCATGTCAGAAGCTACCAACAGTTTACCTGCAGGTACCATTTCCTTTTCTTGACTGTCAGTTGGGTCTACATAGTAGTTATCATATGTAAATACATTGCATTGAATTTGACCACCCATGAAACCAACATAAGTCGCGCCTTCTGCCATTTGTTCAAATTGTAAAAGACCCATTTCTGTACGACGATTATCAAACAACGCTAAGATTTTTTTATCGGAAAGCATTACTTCTAGTGTTTCAGAGTTCATGACCAAGGTATTCGGATTAAAGCCAGATGCTTTTAAGCATTTCTTTTTCCATTTAATAATGTTGGCCACGATTTCTGCTGCAGATTGTCCCCAACGTGCATTGCCGGATAATGTTTCTTTATTCGTGAAGTTAAAGTCTACTACGTCATCAATGCCTTCGCCCTTAATGTGCGCTTGGCCATTGAATAATACGTCTGCAGCCATAACTTCTTGGGAGCGTACCAAATTGTCTTTTAACTCTTGCGTATCTTGCGCCAAAAGCTGAATCGCGCGTTCCTCAGGAGATACTGTACCTGCGAAAGGCTGTTCACCGGCTAAACGAACCTTGATATCATTTTCAGTGATAGCTCGTTTTTCTTTCTTTTGAGCCGGTTTATAAGTAGTTGTAGTTACACCTGTGCGTTGGGATAATGGTGCAGTAGAGTTTGGTGCTACCCAAGGTGTAATAGTGCGGCGACCTTTTACAATGTCAAAAGAAACAGTTTCAGATAAGAATGTTTTTGTGTCTTTGAAGAATAGATCTTTCAAAAAGGATGGCACATCGGGAGTACGACGAACCACCGCAGCAAGTGTTTGAGGTGTGTAAATATTATCCATGTGTCCTCCTTATTAACGGAAATAAATATTGCGGGCTTCAGCTTTAGCTATGAAGTCTTCCGCTTTTTTACCAGATTTAAATACTAAATTAGCTGTGGCGAATTCACCAGTTACTGCGATTTCTGCCACTACATCACCTTTTGTAGCGTCAACATCAGCTAACACCACGCCGTACACATCTGTATCGGCACGTTTAGCTTTTTTAGATGCAGCTTCAATTTCTAATACTGTACCTGCTTTAATTACAGCAGTATCTTGACCAATTGTTACCTTTTTAGTAACGACTGGCATTTGTGTGCCAGCGATTAGAGGTTTGTACTCTAACTTTTGTTCTTCCACGTATGGCATATGTTCTGCCCTCCTTATTTTTTAACGCGTGCTTTCATAACACGGTCCACGATTTTTATTGTTTTGTCGGCTTCATCGATATCTTCATCCAACACTTGACCAGGGACGGTGTTAACTTTATTAGATGCGTTAATTGCATCTTGAATCATTTGTTGGAATTGATTTGTTTGTTCAGTTTTTTCAGCTGGTTCAGGCTGTTGTGGTATATTGAGTAATTCAACAGCTACATCTTGAACCGTAGCGTATGTTTCATATTTAGCGCGATTAATCACTTCTGCTCGCGCTTCGTTATTAATCCCATCAAGGGCTTGTAAACGGGCACGTTCAGCAGCAACGCCGGCATTAAATACTTCGTCATATACTTCCGCATAATCTGTACGCAACAATTCAGCAGTTACTTCCATTGGTTCTTCTCCTTTCTCTTCATATTTATCAACAGGCAATCCCTTGAGTACTTCCATACTCATTGGTAAACCATTGACAATTAAGTCAGTACCTTTACGGCAAGCAACCATTTGTAAAGACTCGTCAACACTCGTACAGAAACCTTTTTCTAAAGCTTCCCTTGCCGTTAACCAAGTTTCTTCATCCATCATAGTTGCAATTTCTTCACGAGTTAACTCCGTGCGAGCCTCGTAAATATCGATAAGGTTTTCTTTAGTTTTGCGTAACGATTCGGCGGCTTTTTCAAAATCATCTGCTTCACCAAATGCATATGAGCTAGGGTTATGAATCATCATTTCGCTACCTAGAGCCATATGAATTTCATCACCCGCCATTGAAATAATAGAGGCAATAGATGCCGCTAGGCCCTCGATAATAACAGATTTCTTATTTTGTAAAGCGCGCAATCGGTTGTAGATTGTAACGCCTGCCGATACTTCGCCGCCTACAGAGTTAACATGTAGAACAATGTTTTGCGATGGATCCAATCCTTGGAGTTGTGATAGTACGTTAGAAACGCCTGTATCTTCACCCCAATAATCAGCGCCGTTCATAACTACGCCGTAAATATCGACGTCAATCGTCTCCGCTTCCTGAATCTGATTCAGTGGAGTTCGAATTTTGAACTGAAATTTGTTGTCCTTGTTCATGCAACAATCCTCCTTCATCCATAGATTGGTGTTCACGAATACGTTGTGGTAAGATTTCATTTTCGTAGTCCATGCCTGTAAGCTCTGCTGCTTCTTTAGCACGAGTACTAAATGCATTCTTAACACGAATTTCTGCTGCAGTAGCTTCCTTCTCTGGGTCCAATTGGCCTTGTGAAGGCCCATACCACTCTGCACCTAGCCACGCCTCTCGAATAATTGGGTCGTCGAAAAAGCCTGGCGCTTCAATGCGACCTAACAGAATAGCCATTGTTAGCCACTCTTCGTAAATAGGATTGCAAAATTGAGTAATAAATTCGGAACGTTGCATTTCAACAGATTTCCAGTACTCAAGTAACGCCGCTCTTGATGCGGAGTAACTTTGTCCAAAGTGCTTAACAAGAATTTCATACGGAATTTCAAGTGCAGCACCGACATGACTAATGAGAGATGATGTAAAGTCCGCAAAGCTCGTTGGGATTGGTGTTTTTTCTGCAACACTAACCTTTTCACCTGGTGCTAATACATTGACCGTGCCGTTGCCTAATTCGATTGTTTCATCGTTTTCGGAATCGACTTGATCCTCCTCATCGATACCGGTTCCAAACGCCATATCGTCTGGAGACTCGGACTCGATAAAGATTGCCATCAATGCGTTAACTAACACTTTCATGACTTCTGCATCATTGTATCGGCTAAGTACTTTCAAGTCCTCAATTACTGGAGACAATATTGGAATACCACGCAACTGGCCGCTTCGCTCAATCGTCATAACCTGAATGATATTCCGCCGTCCTGTTTGTGTGCCGTACTTCGGAATATATGTGTAATCATGATCATCGTTAAAGCCGTTGTACAATTTATTTAGTACATAAAAGCCAATCGCAGCACCATATTTATTAAACTTAACGCCGTGAATGACGTCGTTATTCTCATCTTCTTCCCGTCCTATATATTTGGGCGGAGAAGCAACAAGAATTGATTCAACAATTTGCAATCGCAAAGGATATGGGTTCTTATCTGTTCGATTGCTCAGCAGCGGTAAATTTACAAACGCGTCGCCGTATAAGAGCTTTTCATAATACGTTAGAGCCTGTATTCCGTAAAAGTCAGTTTGCTCTCTTGCATCACAATGTTTCGCCCACATAGCGAATTCGCGTTCAGTCTTACGTTCCCATGCGTTTTTTTCGTCAAACGTTAGCCCTAATTCCTCAAAGCGAATATTGGCTTTAAAACGTAAACCAGGACCAATGACGTTAGTCTTATTGGTTTTTAACGCACCTGCAGCAATAGGTGTGCCTTGCTGAAGGTCTACCGACCTTGCCCGTAGCATTCTAAAATTGGCATCAATATCATGCCTTGCATCTTGTGAGTTAACCTGGTATCCTTTAGCGCTAGATTTAAAACTATTTGCGCCATGGTTAGAATAACCAGAGTTTGTTTTACTCCCAGAATACTGCGTGGACTTATGTCTGCCTGCTGCAGTTTTCATAAACGACTTCTTACGTTTACTCATATATCACGCGGAATGACACGGTATGCACGACGTCGAGGTCTATTTTCAAGTCTTGCTACTTCATTACGCCAAAAGTTGATGCGGTCTTTTACCTCTTGCACATTGGCCCGAGTTAACCGACGATTACCAATGGTGTACTCTTTACCGGTTGCTAATGCTAAATCAGCCTCTAGCCAGGCCTGCAAATGCTCTTTTGCCTCATATATTGTCCATTCTGCCATCCTTTCACCTCCTTTCACGCATTAAAAAA
>ERZ773003.919-NODE-919-length-19435-cov-6.944479_pt1 | contig 19435 bp, 12 predicted proteins | sample MGYA00580668_ERZ773003 | MGnify/ENA primary metagenome ERZ773003 (study PRJEB29015, sample SAMEA2738002) | human oral metagenome | biome: human oral; feature: human-associated habitat; material: dental | place: China | collected 2126 ... | reverse complement strand
TGGGTGTGGCTGGTGGCCCGCTTCGGGCCCCGGCCCGGAGAGCCGGGACGTCCCTGGGTGGTGCTGCTCGGAGGGCTGCTGGCCTTCGCGCTGCTCGGTCCCGCCCTGCAACCCTGGTACTTCACCTGGGTGGCGCCCTTCATCGCCCTGGCGCTGCCCGGCCGGCGTTGGCAGCGGATCTGGCTGGGAGCGACTGTGGTGATCGTGATGGCGGCCGCCACCCAGGTTTCCTTCGGCTCCCCACTGCTGTGCCTGGCCACCTGGTTGTCGTGGCGGTTTCTGGAGGCGAAGGATCTGGACGTCTTCGAGGAACGGACCGGGGTCTGACCTGGCCGCGACTCCGGGATGACGCATGTTCTTGCGACCGGGCGCTAGTGTCACGGACATGACCGAGCTGCGCTGGAGGCGGACTCCCAAGGCATGGGCCGTGCGGATTCGCGGCCTCGCCAAGCGTTTCGGGCGCGTCCAGGCCGTTTCCGGACTCGACCTGGACGTCCCCCTCGGTGGTGTCCACGGGTTGCTCGGCCCCAACGGTTCCGGCAAGACCACCACGCTGCGGATGCTGCTCGGCCTGATCCGTCCCGACGACGGCGAGATGCGCATCTTCGACCACGAGGTGCCCTACGGGCTGCCCGAGGTGATCGACAGGGTGGGTGCCATTGTCGAGAGCCCCAAGTTCGCGCCGAACATGAGCCTTCGGCGCAACCTGGAGATCCTCGCGATCTCCACCGGGGTGCGGGGCCGCCGCGTCACGGAGGTGCTGCTGGAGGTCGGGCTGCGGGGTCGCGAGAAGGCGGCGTTCCGCACCTGCTCCCTCGGCATGAAACAGCGACTCGCGATCGCCGCGACCCTGCTGAGGGAACCCGACCTGCTGATCTTCGACGAACCCACCAACGGTCTGGACCCCGCGGGTATCCAGGAGATCCGCACCACCATGCGGGCCCTCGCCGACGCGGGCCGCACGGTGCTGGTCGCCAGCCACCTGTTGGGGGAGATAGAGCAGATCGCCGATTCCGTTTCCATCATGGGGCGGGGCCGGGTGATCGCGGCGGGGGATCTGGAGGAGTTCCTCAACGACGGTTCCGAGTACGTGGCGGTGGAGATCGACGACGTCCCGGCGGCCTTCGAAACACTGCGGCAGGCGGGGTTCGGCGGCCAGCTGGTGGGCGGGCAGTTGCGCGTCACCCGTGATGAAGGACTCGATCCTGCCGCCGTCGCCCGGGTCCTCGGGGAGGCGGACCTGTGGCCGAGGCACCTCAGCCTGCAACGCTCCAGCCTCGAATCCGTGTTCCTGGAACTGACCGAGGACGAACGCCTCACCACCACGCAGGGGAGGGCCGTGGCGTGACGTTGGGTCTGCTGCGTGCTGAGCTTCTCAGACTGATCAGCAACCGGAAGATGGCAGTGCTGGGAGCGCTCGTGCTGGGTCTGGGTTTCTGGATCTCGGCCTCGATGGCCGTGACGCTCAAGCCTTACACCGCGCTCGAATGGGAGGAGGCGCAGCGGCAATCCAACGACGCCCAGATAAACCTGGAAGTGATCTGCGGGTCGAGTTCGTCCAGCAGCGACTGCACGGCGCTTCCGACGAACATTACCGTGGAGGGGTTCCTGCGTCCCCAGATGGGCTTCGAACAATTCGTCGTCGCTTCCCTCGAACTGACGATGCAGATGGGTCTACTCATCGTGGTGGTCCTGATCACAGTGATGGTAGGGGCCGAGTTCAGCACCGGCGCCATCGGCACCCAACTGACCTTCACCCCACGCAGGCTGCCTCTGCTGTGGGCGAAAGCCCTGGCATCGGCGATCTGCGGGGTCTGCTTAATGGCCATCTGGGCGGCAGCCATGGTGCTCCTGGGGGTGTTCTTCTACCTGAACGTGCGCGGAATCGAGGGCCTGACCGCCAGTTCCCTGCTGGGTGCGCAGGTTGGGCGTGCACTGCTGGCTGGGGCCGTGATGGGGATGCTGGCGGCGCTGGTGACGATGGCCTTGGCGTCAACGGCCAAGACGTGGGCGCTGATCTCCGCCGTTCTGGTGCTCTCCCAGTTCCTTGAATTTTCCAAGGACGTCGCCCAGACCGCCTGGTTGCTGCCGACCACCAATGCATTCAGCCTCATCAACGGTGATTGGAGCCGCACCATCTACAACGGCGAAGGGGTACGGCAGGAAACGATCCCGCACATCGACTACGGATACTCGCTGGGATACGCGGTCTTCTGGCTGGTGGTCTTCGGGATCTGGGCGTCGGTCAGCTTCTCGCGCCGCAACATCCTCAAATAGCCTGCGAGGTCCTTCCCCGAAGTTGGTTGAGCCGGGCTGCGACGAAGGGGTGGCCGTGTCGAGGTCTTCCCGGTCCGAAGTTGGTTGAGCCGGGCTGCGACGAAGGAGCGGCCCGTGTCGAAACCATGGTGACCCTGCCCGGGGACTTGTGGCCGGACCTGTTTCTCGACTCGCCCGTTCCCCGTTGCCGACGGTGGTTCGCGATCTCCTCCCGCGTGACTTCCTCGGGACGTATCGTCGTTTTCAGAGGTTTCGCGGACGGACAACCGCTGAGGTTAATCGGACGAGAGGAGAAACCATGTCGGCCATCCGGTGCCGGGGATTGACGGCTTGGCACAAGGGGGAACAGGTACTCAAGGGCGTCGACCTGCTGGTGGAACCGGGGGAGGTGTGCCTGTTGCTGGGCGCGCCGGACTCCGGGCGCACCAGACTCGTCGAACTGCTCCTGGGCCTGAGGCGACCGGCCTCGGGAAGCGTTGAGGTGCTGGAGACCACCCCCGGCGAGGTTCCGCTCCCGGTCGGGTACCTGCCCCGGGAACTGGCGCTGTACGAGCACATGTCGCCGGCACAGAACCTGAAGCTGGTGGCCGATACCGTTGGCGAGAAGGTGAGGACCCGCACCATGTCGGCTTCCGGTGAGCCGGACGACTCGTACCTGCTGGGAGGACGTGACAGCGACGACATCCTGAAGCAGGTCGCGATCGTCAACCCTCTCCTCCTGCGCACCATGCGTTTCAAGCCGCCGGAGGAGAAGTGGCGCGTCCAGCTGGCCGCCTCGTGCCTGACGGTCCCCGACCGGGTCCTGGTGCTGGACGCCCCGGACCGCACCCTGGACTACACGGGACTGGAAATCCTGCGGGAACGGTTGGGCGAGGTGAACCGGGAAGGAAAGGCGGCCCTGGTGACGGCGGATGACCCCCTCATCCTCGGGGACGTCGCCACCAGCTACGCGATCCTCCGCGACGGGATCATCGCGGCCCGCGGTCGATTGCCGACGGGCGACGAGAAATCCCCGTTTCTGGAAGCTCTGCGTGAAACGACCGGGAGGGCGGCCTCCTCCTCACCGGGCTGGGGTGTCCAACCTCCCAGCGCACAGCAGGCCACCGGGGTCTCGTCCCCGTCGCCGGATGTCGCTGTCCGGCCCGTGGCGGGGTCCCCCGGCCTGGGGCGGCTGGTGGTTGGTGGCGTGAAGGCGAACCTGACGATCCTCTGGGGCCACAAACTGGCACCTCTGGTGGTCGGGTTGGTCTGGTTCCTGGCGCAGCTGCCCGCCGTCGCCCTGCTGCCTCCGGTTCACCAGGGAAGATCCGGCCTGGAGGAATTGCTCGACATCCTGTTGTGCCTGGCGTGCATGTCGATGGCGACGATGGGAGCGTTCCTGGGAAACCAGAACGGGCTGCGCCGCCCGGGGGCCTGCCGGTTCGTGCGCGTCGGGCGGCGGGCTGACTGGTTGGTGCGGATCGGGAGCATGGTGTTCCTGTCGGCCCTGTTCGCGGTGACCTTCGTCGGGATCGGCTGGGGGCTGAAGGGCATCACGCATGCGACGGATGTCACCGGCCTCCAGGTGTCGATACCCTTGATCTTCTTCTCCTGCCTGTTCTGGGGGCTGGTCGGGTGGTGCGTCGCCGCGTTGACCCGTTCCATGATCGCCGCGGTCCCGGTGCTGCTGGCCTGGCTGGTCCTGGACGGCCTGATCGGCGACTGGAGGTTGCCCGGTGTCCTGATGCCGCTGCGGAGCCAGCGGATGCTTCTCAGCATCTCGTTCCTGCCTCCCCATGCGATGGGATCCTTCCCGGTCCTGCTGATCTCGGGGACGCTCCTGCTCTGCCTGGCGGCGGTCCTGCTGCTGGCGTACCGGATTCGGATCGACGGCTTCCACCCGGGACGGAAATGACGGCATCGTCCGCATCCCCCGCACACGAATTGCCGACCGGTAGGATCGCTGCCCGTGCGATACGTCTCCACCCGTGCCACCGACCACACCACCAGGGCCTTCAGCGACATCCTCCTGGAGGGCCTGGCACCCGACGGCGGCCTCTACCTGCCCGTCGAATACCCGCGGGTGGACGCCGGCACCCTCGCCCGGTGGCGCGACGTGCTGCTCGACGACGGCTACGCGGGGCTCGCCTTCGAGGTGTGCTCCCTGTTCATCGACGACATTCCCGCCGACGACCTGCTGGGCATCTGCCGGCGCGCCTACGCGCCCGGGAAGTTCTTGGACCCGCAGATCGTGCCGGTTTCCGAACTCTCCGACGGGGTGCGGTTGGCGCACCTCAGCAACGGCCCGTCGGCGGCCTTCAAGGACATGGCCATGCAGCTGCTCGGCGAGCTGTTCGCCCACGAACTGGCGCGCCGCGGCGAGCGCCTGACCATCCTCGGCGCCACCTCCGGCGACACCGGCTCGGCCGCCGAGTACGCGCTGCTGGGCAGGCCCGGGATACGGGTGGTGATGCTCTCCCCGGCGGACCGCATGACCCCGTTCCAGCAGGCTCAGATGTACTCCATCGACGACCCCGGGGTGGTGAACCTGGCCGTAGAGGGTGTCTTCGACGATTGCCAGGACCTCGTCAAGGCCATCAACGCCGACGCCGAGTTCAAACGCGACCACCGCATCGGCGCGGTGAACTCCATCAACTGGGCTCGCCTGATGGCGCAGGTCGTCTACTACTTCGCGGCATGGCTGCGCACCGGCGGCGACGGCCCCGTCTCGTTCGCGGTGCCGTCGGGCAACTTCGGCAACATCGCGGCCGGGCACATCGCCCGCCTCATGGGGCTGCCCATCCGGCACCTGGTGCTGGCCACCAACGAGAACGACGTCCTCGACGAGTTCTTCCGCACCGGCGTCTACCGGCCCCGCGCCGCGCAACAGACCCACGCCACCAGTTCCCCGTCCATGGACATCTCGAAGGCGTCGAACTTCGAACGTTTCGTCGCCGACCTGCTGGGCCGCGACGGTGCGCGCGTCGCCGACCTGTTCGGTCGCGAACTGCCGGAAACCGGCAGGCTCGACCTGTCCGGCGAGGACCGCGACCGTTTCGGTTTCGTATCGGGTTCCTCCACCCACGCCGACCGGCTGGCCGAGATCCGCGCCACCTGGGAGAACGACCGCGTTCTCATCGACCCCCACACCGCCGACGGCGTGCACGTCGCCCGCCGGCTGCTGGCCTCCGGTGAGGTGACCGGACCCGTCGTCGTGCTGGAAACCGCGCTTCCCGTGAAGTTCGCCGAGACCATCACCCAGGCAACCGGCATCGTCCCACCGCGCCCCGACCGTTTCGCCGGGATCGAGGACCTCCCCAGGCACGTGACGCGCATCCCTGCGGACGTGGACGCGGTTCGGCGAGCTATTGACGGGGCCGCCTGAAAACGGGAATCGAACCCCTTGTAGGGTAAGAAATCCGGGGGGAAATAGCATGCCGGTTCATAAGGAGCATGCCGGTTCATAGGGAGGAAACATGCTGGACTGCGCCATCATTGGGGCTGGCCTGGCGGGCCTCGTGGCTGCTCGCGACCTGCGGAACCGGGGGCTCGGTGTTGTTGTGCTCGAGGCCCGGGACCGCGTGGGGGGGCGTGTCGAGAACGGGGTCCTTGCCGACGGCCAGTATGTGGAGCTCGGCGGCCAGTGGATCGGCGCCGGACACGACGCCATCTTCGAGCTGATCGAGCGCTACGGGCTGAGGACCATTGGTATTCCGGCTCGCGGAAATCTGGTGGTGCGTGTCCACGGCAGATTGCTCGAGGTGCCGTCGGCGGAGGACGGGGAGGAACTGACCCCGTTCGAGGTCGCGGACCTCAGCCAAGGGCTGCTGAGACTGCGTCGCCTCGCCCACCGGCTGGCCGACGACCCCGCCTGGGTGGCGGCGAATGGAGCCTGGTTACGGCAGGACCTGCGGCGCTGGATGCGCACCAACCTACGAACCGGCGGGGCCCAGGCCCGTTTCGGAGAGGTCTACGAGGCCGCTTTCGGGCCGATGATCCCGCAGGCGACCCTGCAGGAAGGTCTGCAGCAGATCAACTCGGGGCCGAGCCTGGAGACGATGATCGCGAACAACGGCGGGCTGAACCAGCAGCGTGTCGACGGCGGCATGGCCGCCCTGTGCGATGCCCTGGCCGCCGATCTCGGGGATGTGGTGCGCCTCGGAAGTGTCGTGACGAAGGTCACTCATGATGAAACCGCCGTCGTTACTCTCGCATCCGGGGAAACCATCGAGGCCCGCACCGTCGTCTCGACGCTACCGCCGCGCCTGGCCGTCGCCCTGGAATACGACCCGCCTCTGCCGCAGTGGAGACAGGACGTGGCGGAGAAGGTGACGCCGGGAAATGTGATCAAAGCTTATCTGGTTTATGAGACGCCCTTCTGGCGTGAACGAGGACTTTCAGGGCAGTCGAGCTCTGACGAGGGGGCGGTTCGCGTCACGTTTGACACAACACCGGTCGACTCGACCCGTGGGCTGTTGATGGGTTTCTTCGAGGGCAACGAGGCCGATTCCCTGGCTCGTCGTCCCCTGGAGGTCCGGCGGCGCGCGTTCGTCGAGTCGGCCGTCCGTGCATTCGGGGTGGAGGCCTCCGAACCCGTCGAATACCTGGAACGGGATTGGAGTGCCGAGCAATACACAAGGGGCTGCCACGGAGCGCACTTCGCGCCCGGGATCTGGACCTCCAACGGCCCTGTCCTGGCGGCTCCCGACGGGTGTCTCTACTGGGCCGGGGCGGAGTACTCGACCAAGTTCAACGGCTACATGGAAGGCGCTGTCCGTTCCGGCGAGGAGGTCGCGGCCACAATCGCCGTCGCCCTCATCTGACCCCGAAACCCGAAGCGGGTTGAGCCGACCTGCGAGCGTCAGCGAGTGGGTCGTTTCGAAACCAGGGTGACTGGGGTCGGGGAGGCGACTCGGGTCGCTCGTTCCTCGCGCCCCGGCTCAACCGGCTTGTGGGAGTGGAAGTTGGTTGAGCCGACCTGCGAGCGTCAGCGAGCCGGTCGTGTCGAAACCATGGTGACCTTGTCCAAGGACTTGTGGTCGGTTCTGCTTTTCGGTTGCCGGTGGTTTCGACTCAGCCGTTCGCGTGAGCCTCACGTGCTGGCTCAACCGACTTCGGAAGGACTTTGAGCGCGGGAGAAGGTGAGCATGGGAAAGAATGAGGGAATGAGGAGGTTTCTGCGTCGCGGCGGATCGACGATTCGCGCCCGGTTCATGTTCGCGCTCGTGCTGGTGGCCGGGATCGCGCTGACCATCTCCGGGGTGATCGTCGGGATCCTCCAGAGCCGGCACCTCAAGGACACCACCGAGAACCAACTGCGGCGGGTGGAGGGGGAGCTGAGGGCGCTTGCCACCGACGGGGTGGATCCGGAGACCAAGGAGCCGTTCAGTTCCGCCCCCAATGTGCTGAAAACCTTCATGAGACGCAGCGTCATCAGTCCCGACTCGGGGGAGGCGGGTTTCATCGACGGCGAGCTCCGGTGGGTCGCCATCCAGGACGTGAAACTCAGGCCCGAGGACGACCCCGAACTCCTGGAGGCCGTCCGGGGCAACCTCAAGGGAACCGACAACGTCATCAAACCCATCCGGACGTCCAAGGGAAACTACAGGGTGCTGGTGGCCGTCGTCAGCATCGGCGACCACAAGGCCACCCTGCTGCGCGTCATCGACCTGGACCGGGCGGGGGCCCAGCTGCGGCAGTCCATGGCGTTCTACGCGGTGGCGGCGGTGCTGACGGTGGCGTTGCTGATCGCGCCGACCTGGCTGATCGTCGGCAGACTGCTGCGGCCGATCGGGGAGCTTAGGACCGCCACCGATCAGATCGATGAACACGACCTCACCACCCGCGTGCCGGTGCGGGGTCGCGACGACCTGACCGCCCTGGCCAAGGCCGTCAACCGGATGCTGGACCGGGTGCAGGGCGCGGTCGAGGGACAGCGCCGGCTCCTCGACGACGTCGGGCACGAGCTGCGCACCCCGATCACGGTGGTGCGCGGACACCTGGAGTTGATCGACCACGACGACCCCGCCGACGTCATCCAGACCCGGGAACTCGCCATCGACGAACTCGACCGCATGGGAGTGCTCGTCAACGACCTCCTCACGCTCGCGAAAGCCTCCCAGAGCGATTTCGTGACCCCCACCAGCTGCGACGTCGCCGAACTGACCGATCAGGTGCTGGTGAAGTCGAAGGCGCTGGGGAACCGCGACTGGCAGCTGGAACACGTCGCGATGGTTCGGGCGGTGCTGGACCCGGTGCGGATCACCCAGGCGTGGCTCCAGCTCGCGGCCAACGCCGTCAAGTATTCCGACGAGGGAACCCGGATCGGCATTGGGTCGCGGGTGGAGGACACGTCGGTGCTGCTGTGGGTGCGCGACCAGGGCATCGGCATGACACCGGAGGAAACCAAGGCGGTGCGGCAACGGTTCGTCCGGACGACAGCCGCGGTGCAGCGGGCATCGGGGTCGGGGCTGGGCCTCAACATCGTCGACAGTATCGTGGAAGCCCACGGCGGGCATCTGGACATCGAATCCGTGCCGAAGGGCGGATCGGTGTTCACCCTGCGGATTCCGATGAATCCCGCAAGCCCCCACGCAACGCCCATCGGGCCACTCCCGGAGGGCGCTCCCGAACCGAGGGGACCACAACAGTGAGCAGCATATTGATCATCGAGGACGAACCCAGGATCGCTGGGTTCATAGCCAAGGGGTTGAAGTCGGCAGGGTTCACCTCCGAGACCACGCCCTCCGGTGAGATGGGGGCCACGCTGGCGGTGCACGGCAACTTCTCGTTGATCATCCTGGACGTCGGATTGCCGGACATCGACGGGTTCGAGGTGCTGGAACGCATCCGCGGCCAGGGGGTGGCGACGCCGGTGATCATGCTCACGGCCCGCTCGTCGGTGGCCGACCGGGTGGCGGGGCTGGAGGGCGGCGCCGACGACTACATGCCGAAACCTTTCTCCTTCGAGGAACTGCTGGCCCGGATCCGGCTGCGGCTCAGGACCGAACCCGAACCCGCGAGAACAACGGTCAACTACCTGGAACATCGCGGCCTGGTGCTGGACTACCGCACCCGTCGCGCCCAGGTCGACGGCCAGTGGGTGGACCTGTCGGCCCGCGAGTTCACCCTCGCGGAGGTGTTCCTGCGCAACCCGGGCCAGGTGCTCAGCCGCGAGCAACTCCTCAGCAACGTCTGGGGTTTCGACTTCGACCCCGGCTCGAACATCGTTGACGTCTACGTCTCCTACCTGCGCAACAAACTGGGCAGACAACGCTTCGAAACAGTCCGGGGGATGGGCTACCGCCTGGTGTGAGAGGTCGCTCAAGGCCATCTCATCCCCGAACCGATTGAGCCGGCCTGCGACGAAGGAGCTGGCCGTGTCGAAACCATGGTGAGGGTGTCTCCGCGGAGAGGTTGTCGATGCTGTTGGCGGACGAGTCTTCTATGGGCGAGTAAGATCGTTTATAATCATATGTATATTCGAAATGGTTCTTGGGGCGTGGTGCGGCTTTTCCGCGCTTGACGGAGCGAATCGCCGTGCTCGCGCCGTCGAGGTTGCCCGGACGTGCAGCGCCGGCTGCAGCGTTTGCATTGACTAATGGCCACTCTCATGACCCTGAGATACCCTCGAGTGGTTAACGAATGTGAAGGTGCTTGTGTGCATTTCGTGCTCAGCTGAACAGTCATCTTGGGGCAAAAGGTGATGTCCCGGCGTCATGATCATGTTGTGCAGTGAAGGATTGATCGCCAAGTTGATCGTTGAAATCAATTTGATGAATACTTAATGAAAAGATGCGCGGTGGCTCGTAACCCCTAGTCAGGACGATTCGCTTGGCTGGCGATTATTTGTTAAGGGTAGTGAATAAGGTGCTGTGGACGGGGTGAAGTCGGCAGGAATCTTCCCTGAGTCATGGGTGACCTTGGTGTGAATTTGGCTCAGTGGCCTTGCAGGGGTTGACATGGGCTTGTAGAGTGTGTTGTCATGAAGAAGCAAAGCTGAGCAAGGGGCTCCGGGTGTGATGCGTATGATTCTTTCGCCGGGGCAAGATGAAATATCAACCATGGGGAGGCCTGTGGAAGATGGAGATACTTGGCGAAGTCTGAGTGATCCCGGGGCAATGGGCAGGGTTTCACGTCAGGTCTAGAATTGAGTCGGTCGTATGAAGAATCAAATGCTTGTTTCATTTGATTCGTTCGGAACTTGACGGATCAAGCCGTCTGGATAATCGTCAAAACTTACTTGGAGGGCAATAGGGAGGAAGCCTGTGCCGAAGCGTGTCGAGCATTTTCAGGGTTTGAGGAAGGGTTCGCCTTTCTATGGTCGGCCGCGGCCGTTTGCTGAGTTGCAGGCTGGTGTATCGGGTCGGTGTTTGCAGTCGGTGGAGTTGCCGGCTGGGTGGTTGGTGCAGTCCTGGGGGGGCTGGGAGGGCTGGTCGCCTCGTGATTGGGTGCCTCGGTTGCAGGGGTGGAAGGTTCATGTGTCGGCGACTCCTGGGTGTGCTGTGGAGACTTTGGCGCGGACCACGAGGGTGTGTGTGGATTTCGGGGTGTCGTTCAAGTTCTTGCCGACGTTGGCGGAGTTGGTGGAGTCGTCGTCGAAGAATCAGGCTCGTGGTGCGGCGGGTAAGTTCATCACGATCTATCCGGATGACGATGGCCAGTTGGGGGAGTTGCTGAGTGTGTTGGGTGATGTGTTGAGGGGGCAGGAGGGGCCGTATATTCTGTCTGATCTGCGATACATCCCGGATGCTCCTGTGTTCGTTCGGTATGGGGCGATTATGGGTGTGCGGGTGCCGGATGTGGATGATGAACCGGTTGAGTCGATTGTTGATCCTCGTGATATGCGGTTGATTCCTGATCATCGTGATCCGCGTGTCGTGATTCCTGATGGTGTGGAGGTTCCCGATTTTCTTCGGTCAGCCTATGAGGCGTCCTTGGAATCGTGTGTGTCCCGGTTGGATGATTTCGTGAGCATCAAGCCGTTGAGTTTCAGTAATGCGGGTGGGGTGTATCGTGCAGAGTTGCCTGATGGTGAGGTCAGGATTCTGCGGGAGGCCAGGCCGCATGCCGGGTTGGATGGCAGGAATCGGTGTGCGTTGCAGCGTCAGCTGGTTGAAGAAGAAGTGTTGCGGGACCTTGTCGATGTGAAGGGCGTGCAACAGCTTCGAGGGGTGTTCACCGCGTGGGAACACCGCTACCTTGAAGTAGACTACATTTCCGGCGCGACGCTGTCCTCATGGATGGTGAGGAACACTCATTTGCAGGAGAGCGATCCTGTGGAGTACGCCCGTCATGTGGTGGCCATCGTGGAGCAGCTGATTGGTGTTGTTGAAGCAATTCATGAGCGTGGGTGGGCGTTCGGTGATCTTCACCCCGGGAATGTGTTGGTGTCCGATGATGAGACGGTGACGATGCTCGATCTGGAGGATGCCAGCAGGGTGGATTCCAAACGCGAGCTCGGTGTCAGAGTGTTTGAGTATTGTGCTGACGAGTCTGCGGATGTTGTGCAGGCTGACTGGTTCGCGGTGGCGCGTTGTATCATGATGTTGTACCACGCTGATTTTGAGATTGAGGCGGTGTCGCCGGCGTTTTGGGATCGGTGTCGTCGGAGGGTCCGTGAACTGTATGGCGAGCGGGCGGTTGATCAGTTGACGACTGTGGAGCGCCGGTATGCTGCTGGTACTCGTCCGGTGACGGCCTGTGAAGTTACTGTAGATGTGCCGCCACGATCGCTGGGTGTGGATTCCGGTGTTTCCGGGTTGTTGAGTGGGATTGAGTGGTCACGGCAGTTCGGTCCGGATGGGGCATTCCCTGGTGATATCGGCCAGCTTACGGCGTGTAGTCATGAGGTGGTCACGACCGGGCGTGCTGGTGTGGTGCTGGCTCAACAGCGCATCGGTGTCGAACCGGCTGATCGTGATGTGGATGCGTTGCGTAAGACTGCTCGGGAGTGGCCGGAGCAGGAGACGCCGGGGTTGTTGAATGGTTTGGCTGGGGTGGCGCTGACGCTCAGCGAGGTTGGTGCGCACCAGGATGCCGTGGCTGCTGCGGGGAAGGCGCTTGAGTTGGCTTCGGGGCGTCGTCGGTTGGATCTGGCTGCCGGTCAGGCAGGAGTGGTCCTGGCTGCGTTGGAGGTCGCTGGGGCGGCTGAAGACTTGGGTTTGAAGGATCGGGCGGTTGCGGCGTATCGCAGGTTGGATACCTGTGTCGTCCCGGATGGGTCGGCGTGGACTGTGTTGTGTCGTCGTCGGGGCCTGTTCTGGGGATTGACCGGAGTGGCGCTGACGGATCTGGTTGCCCATGCGGTCACCGGCGCTGAGGAGCCGCTTGCCAGGGCGAGGAGTCGGTTGCGTGCGGATCTGGATGCGTGTGTGACCACCTCCAATGGTGAGGTGATGATCGATGATCGCGAGAATAATCGGGTGCTTCCCTATGTCGAGTGGGGGTCTGCGGGTTTGCTGCTGATCGCTTCGGCGCTCGAACGGGTCACGGGTGATGCGGTGGTGACTTCGCAGGAACGTGACGGGATCATCAAAGCCTGTTCCTCGGAGTTTTACATCTACCCGGGTCTGGACCACGGTCGTGCCGGCATCCTGGTCACGCTGACAGCCGCCGGAGAAACCTACCGGGCCGAGGCCGAACGGCAGACGGATCTGCTGCTCGACAGTTTCCTGACCCGAGGCGAGCATGCTTTTGTGATCGGTGACGGGTTGATCCGTCTCAGTTCTGACCTGGGTACCGGCGCTGCTGGGGTCGCGTTGGCCCTGCACGCCTACCGGTCACAGCAGCCATACCTGGGTTTGCCGATCAGCGCCCGCACTGCCGCACTGCTGCAGCAACCGATGGCTTCAAGGTTTGGCTCGGAAACACGCGACCTCGTCGGGGTCGTACCGAGTCACTAGCTCCCCACCCCCACAACACCAAATGGGGTGCGGTGAGCTCTGTCCAAATCCAACACTGAAAACCCTACGAGAGGAGGTGAAAACCATGGCCAACGTTTTGAATCTTCAGTCTGATGTCGTCGAGGCGCCCCAAGAAACCAAGAAGTTCTCCTTCACGAGCATATCGTGCACGTGTTGGTGGTGGTGGTGGTGAGGTAGTTCATCGCCTGTGGAGTTGAGGGATCGAGTTGATGGGGCCGGGTGGTCGTGTCGGCTTGGTTCGCTCGGACGGTGGTGTGCTGGAGTTTTGGTTCTGGTGTGCCCCGTATGTGGCGGGTGGTTGGCGATGGGTGTCGCCGGTCGCCAACCATCCGTCTCTGGCTCGATGAGCACTGCTTGTGTTGAATCTTGAACGAGACGGCGCAGGAGAGTATACTCCCATTGACGGTTATTCACAGGCGGCACCTCGGTAAGTGAAACCCCTAGCCGGACTGCGCTTGAGAATGGCCGTGAATAAGCCTTATTTCCTGGTCAGCGAGGTGTGAAAGTAGGTGGCAAATTATGGCCAACGTTATCAACCTTTAGCCTGATGCTGTTGAGGATATTCAAGAGGGCAATTATCTAATGCAGGGTGGTGGGTTCCCCGGGCGTCCAAGATCGGTTATTGATTATTTGAGTGATATGTCTGCTGAGTTGGTGGGTGGCGGTGAGAGTCGTGTGATGCCACCCATCTGTCTTTGGGTTGGTAGATTTGTATTCTGATGGTCTCCTGTCGGTTTGAGGGCGGAGTAATGGGTAGGAGCAAGGAGACGAGTGTTGCGAGACGGTTGGATCCGTTTCGCGTGGATTCGTTTGGTCGTGGTTTGGTTCCTCGGCGTGCTATGCCTGATGTTCCGCGGACTTTGCCGGAGCCTCGGATGTCGTTGGTTGGGGAGTCTCGGAATCCAGTTCCTGCTGGGGAGGAGTCGCGTGTCCGTGGGCGGGGGGCTGGTTTGGTTGGGGACTTTCTTGTTGATCCGCCGAAGAGTCGTTTGCGTCGTTTGATGAGGGTTTTGCGGTTGGAGCCGGGGGCGCTGGTTCTGATTTTTGTTGGGACGGTGTTGTCGTCTCTTGTTTCGTTGGCGCAGCCTTTGTTGGTGGGCTCGATTGTGGGGGTGTTGCAGAATTCAGGGTTTGTTGCTGCGCTTCCGTTCGGGGTGGTTTTGGCTGGGTTGGCTGTTTTTGTTTCCGGGGTCACGGCAGTTGTGAATGTTGTGGGTGCGAGGGCTGGTAATCGTACTGTTCGTGTTTTCCGGGATGAGTCTGCTGCGATTGCGTTGCGGGTGCCGGCGGACAAGCTGGTTCAGCACCCGACGGCTGATCTGGTTGCTCGGTGCAGTATTGATTCGGAGCATCTCAGTAAGGTGTTCAGTCAGGGTCCTGTGCAGGCTTTGGGTGGGGTTGTGATGGTGGTGGGGGCGCTGTTCCAAATGGCTGTGTTGGATCCGGTGCTCACCATTTCTGCGGTTGGGTTGACGGCGGTGTGTCTGGTTTTCATTATTGTTATTTCGAACAGACTGACGTCGTTTTCGTTTCATCGTCAGGAGGCTCAGGGGGCGTATGTTGCAGAGGTGACCAGGGCGTTGGATTCAGTACTAACCCTGAGGGCTTTTGTTGCCGACAAGTTCGCTGCGCGGCGTTTGGACAAGTCGAGTGGGGAGCTTCTCGAGGCGTCGAACCGGGGAGACAAGGCGCATGCTTTCATGACCCCGGTGGTGACGATTTGTGTTCAGGCGACGTTGTTGGTGATCGTGTGCATCGCGGTGATGCGGGTACAGGCCGGCAGTATTTCTGTTGAGGCGCTGGTGTCGTTCTTCATGTACATGATGTTGATCATCACCCCGATCACCGGGAGCGCGGGAACCGTCATGGACATGGCGGAGTGTTTGGGGGCGTTGCAGCGGATTATTGATCTGCGTGCGGTGACGGATCAAACCTCCTCCCGGGTCCGGATCAAACCGGTTGACAGCCGGGTTGGTGGCGTGCCGTCGGTGGAAGCCGGTTTGATGGGTGAGGTTGGTTTCCGCGACGTGTCGGTGCGGTATCCGCAAGGCGGCGGCAATCGGGAGTACGCGTTGGCGGGTGTCAGTTTCAGTGTTCCGGCTGGTTCCTGGGTGGCGATGACTGGCTCGTCGGGTTCAGGTAAGTCGACGGTGTTGTCGTTGTTGGAGAAGTTCATCGTTCCCACTGAGGGAACGATCGTGGTGGATCGGGTTCCGCTGGGTGAACACGACGATGACGAGTATCGACGTCAGGTTGGCTACATCGAGCAGGCGTGTCCGTTGTTCAGTGGCACCGTGCGTGACAACCTGTTGCTGGGGCGTGACATTGATGATGAGCGGTGTTGGGAGATCATTCATCGGGTGGGTTTGGCTGACACGATCAGATCCCGTGAGGGTGGATTGGACACGCCGGTGGGGGAGTCGGCGTATGCGTTCTCCGGTGGTGAACGCCAACGGTTGGCGATAGCCAGAACCCTTGTCGGCCGGCCACGGATGCTCCTGCTGGACGAGATCACTTCCGGGCTCGATGTTGTGAACCGGGAACAGATCATGAACCTCATCCGAACCACGATGGGGGGGATCACCACCTTCGCTGCCGGGCACGGTCACTTCGGCATGAACATCGCCGATCTGGTGTTGGTGTTGGACAAGGGCCGGTTGGTTGAGTTCGGGCCACCCGCCGAGGTGCGCCGACGCTCCGCACTGTTCCGCTCCCTCGTCGCAGCCTGAACAGCATCAACAAACATGGACGAAAGACAGATTGATGGATACTCCTGCGGGCCCAGCCGTCAGTGACTCTTCCTTGCCGTGGAGCCGGTGGCTGGAGGTGGATGACGCCACACTCATGCAGCTGCTGAAAGAACATGGCCAGGACATCACCACACTCGAGAGCGACCCCGAGAACTCGCGGAATGAGGGGTGGGGTGCTGGCGGTGTTGAGGTGGTGCCGTTGGCTGGGGGGTGGTTGCGTTTGGCCGCGGGGGATGGTGGAGGCCTGGTGGGGCAGTTCGTCTCGGATCCGGTGGGGCAGCGTCTGGTTGGTTCCCCCGTGGTTTTCGCGGAAACCGAGATCGAGGAGTTGCCAGGGTGGGAGACGCGGAGACGTGACCTGGCTGCGGGGTTGGGGTGGTGGTGTCGTCTTCTGCGTGACCCCGAGAGGGAGCGCTATGCGGTGGCGGTTCACCGCTGGGGTGATCCGGAGCCCGGACTCGTGTTGGTGGGGGTGTATCCCGATGTGGCGTTGTGCCAGGCGGAGCCGCCGGGTGTGGTGTTCGTGGAGCCGCATCCCACTGTGTCAGGCAGTGCCAGGGCGCGTCTGTTGCCGGTCGCCACGACCTGCCTCGATGAGCCCCCACGGATACTTGCGGAGGGACCCGCCGCTGGAGTGAAAGTCGAGACGTGTTCCGTGCGGCGTTTCGTCAAGGTCGGTCACGGCGTCCGCAGCAACAGGGTCTGGCAGGTCTTCGACCTCACCGGTCCCCAACCGCAACCCGTTGCCGTAGCTGAACAGCTGCGTGATCCCGACCTGTTCGATGTTGCACCGCTGGGGGACGGGTATGTGTTGCTCCAGGTGGTCAACACCAACCAGCGGTGGTGTATCGAGGCCAGCCAGATCAGTGACGGCCAGCTGCACAAGCGTTGGCGGGTGGCCAGCGGGCAGGGAAGAATCCGCCACCTCGTCGGCGCACAGGAGGCCGTGCTCGCACGGATCAGCCGAACACAGGATGCCCACCACACCGAAGAGCTGGCGTGGATACCCCTGACGCACACCACTACTGCTGAGCCCCGGAAACTGCTCGACACACCGGGAATGTTCCAGCTGACGCCGAGCCCCGGTGCAGTCTCTACCGGGTTCGTCATCGCCGAAATGTTCGTGGGAACACCCCCTACCATCTGGTACCTCGACGGTGCCGGACAGATACTCAACCCCACCACAACCCAGCATCCCGGAACAGGTATCCACGCCACACGTGAACGTGTCACGTCCCCGGACGGATACCACTGTGACCTCGACATCCGATGGCGCGGAGAATCGGCCACGTTCCACGGGCCGGTCATCGTCATGGTCTACGGCGCCTACGGAATCGACATTGACCTCGACGCCGACCAGGAACTCGGCCACTGGCTGGATCGTGGCTACGCCGTGGCAACACCCCACGTCCGAGGAGGAGGAGACCCCCAACGCCACCATGCCGGCTCCCAGGACCGCCGCGACCGCTCCGTTGCCGACACCATCACAGCCATCACCTGGCTACAATCCGGCCAAGGAGCAGCAACCGCCACCAAGACATGCGTCATCGGCGCCTCGGCAGGAGGATTCCTCACCGCTTCCCTCCTCGCCGATGAAACCGTGACCATCGACGCCGCCGTGATCGTCAACGGCTACATAGACCCCCTCGAATCACTACTCCACCACCCCTCACTCACCGAACAAGCCGATCACGACGAATGGGGCGACCCCCAACACAATCCCGACCACCGACACGCACTGGAGAAACTCTCCCCCCTACGCAAACTCGCCACCCCACCACCACCAACCCTGATAGTCATCTCCGCCAAAGACGCCCGCGTCAACCCCCGCCAAGGACTCACCTGGACACTCCACACCCGAACACTCGGCGGAAACACCACCCTCTGGTACGACCCCAACGGCACCCACGACACCGGCACCCCCACCAAAACAAACCCCATCATCGACTGGGTCACCACCACACTCGAACAACAGTGAGTGGAGTGGACTGCTATAGGTTTTGTGGACGGTAGTGAAAAACTTGGATTATGGTTTAGGCTGCCGTCTTGGTTTTCCCCCAGTCCTGATGGACTTCGTTCGGGGTGCGGTACCCGAGCGAGGAATGAAGCCTGGTCTGATTGTAACAGAGTTCAATCCATGATGTCACCTCTTTGATTGCTTTTCTTCTGGTGTGGTAGATCTTCCGGTTGACGAGTTCTTTCTTGCAGGTGGCGTTGAATGATTCCGCTGCTGCGTTGTCGTAGCACACGCCGGTTCTTCCCACCGATGCGAGGAAACCATACTTGTTCATGGTGGCGGTGTAGTCAGCGGACGTGTACTGCGATCCCCGATCCGAATGAAAAATCGTCACACCCTTGATGGGCTGGCAGTTCCGAACCGCCATTTCCAGAGCGTTTTGGACCAATTCGGTTCGCATGTGTTTCGCAATGGCGTAGCCAACAATTCTTTTCGAGTAGCAGTCCATCACGGTCGCCAGGTACACGAATCCTTCCCGGGTGTGAATATAGGTGATGTCACCCACCAGTTTCCGGGCCGGAGCATCAGCCGTGAAGTCCCTTTCAATCAGGTCGGGGCGACCTGCCAGATCGGCAGCAGGCACGGTGGTGCGGGCCTTGGGGCGGGGCTGACACGCCACCAGGCCCTCCTGCCTCATGAGCCGGCGCACCGTCTCCGGACTGGTTGCAACACCATTGCGTTCCAAGGCTTTGTGGACCCGTCTATAACCGTAGGTTTGTTTGGAGTCGTTGAAGAAATACGTCACAAAAATGGCGAGTTCTTCACGGTGTTTCTGGGTTTCCGACATACCCCTGTTGCGCCAGGCATAATAGCCTGAATGCGACACCTCCAGACAGTGGCACATCAAACGGGTCGGGTAGTTGCCTTCTTCGCGGTGGATGTACGTGTATCGTGTTTTTACCGGGACTCCTGTGCGAAGAAGGCCGCCGCTTTTTTCAAGAAATCGATCTCCATCCGGGCCTCACGCAGCTCGGCTTTGATTTTCTTGTACTCGGCGAGTTGGGCCGCCGTCATTTCCTCACCCTCGATGCCGGAATGGGTTTTCCTCCACTTGTTCACCCAGTTTCCTACGGTTTGCGGGACCAGACCGTAGGATTTTGCCACCTCGCTGATCGTACGGGACTTCTCAACGACCTCCAACACGACCTGCTGTTTGAACTCTTCGCTGTACTTGGATGCGGACATAGAGGCTTATTCATGAGGTGTAAGCGAAGATGAGTCCCGTGACGGCTTGTATTGTGGTTTCGAAAGTGTCGTAGGGGCGGCGGTAATCAGTGTGTAGAACACGCCAGGTCTTGAGGTTCGAGATGACACGTTCAATGAGATAGCGGACACGATTGATGGCCGTGTTGTTCCTTTTATCGGTGTCGGTGAATTCACCATGAGCGGGTTTCCGGGTAGGGGTGATCATTCCCAAACCGATGTAGCCCTTGAGGCTTATTCACAGGCGACGCGTCGACCAGCGAAATCCCTAGTCAGAGCGCACT
>ERZ773003.917-NODE-917-length-19464-cov-6.611675_pt1 | contig 19464 bp, 21 predicted proteins | sample MGYA00580668_ERZ773003 | MGnify/ENA primary metagenome ERZ773003 (study PRJEB29015, sample SAMEA2738002) | human oral metagenome | biome: human oral; feature: human-associated habitat; material: dental | place: China | collected 2126 ... | reverse complement strand
TCTAGTTTACCATGAAGCCCCAAGAGGTCAAGTCGTAGGCGCAAACCGATTGGTTAGGCTTCTGTAAGGCGTGAGGACATATGTACAGCGTGCCTCTCTGATGACACCATCGCAGGAAACGGACACAAAAGCAACTGTGCCGCTTCGCGTGACGGCTGAACATATGTCCTGAAAGTTTACGCTGTAATGGCATCGTACTATAATTATGGAAGCACAAACAAATTCAGCGATTCCGCAAAGAGCAAAGGAGATGATACTATGGCAACCGTATCCGCACAAATCCGACTCGATCCCGAAGTCAAGGCGCGCTCCATGGCGCACCAGCAAAGACAGACGGGGCTGTCAACGGTGGGCGCAGTCCATTCACTCGCCGTTGACCGGCTCTGCCGGATTTGCTAAATCATTTTTTTCAAAAGTGTTTCTACTTCTTTTGATTTCAACACCTTTCCCATAGAAGCAACCTGCTCATTTACAACAAGAGCTGGGATACTCATTACTCCATACTGCATGATTTTTTCCATGGCTGTAACATATTCAATCTCAATAGCAAGTCCCATTGAATGAACCGCTTCCTGAGTTGCTTCTAACAGTGCACGACAGCTTTTGCAACCAGAACCTAAAACCTTAATACAGCAAATTCCGTCCACTTTTTTTCCGTAACACTCTTTTTCCAGCTTGATTTCTGGTGCCTCGCTTGTCGGGCAGCCGGCATTACAAGCACACGCAGGCGTTTTTTCTTCTTTGTTTTTTCTGTTAAATAATGACATAATGAATACCTCCATTTATTTTTCGCTTTCAAAGCGTTTTTTCAAAACCTCATAATGATTTCGATTGCTTTTATCCCCACCATTATCCGGGAACAAGCAATAAGGCAAACTATCCGTTGTACGGTGCTTTATGACGCAAGCACAACACCTCCCATGATTTTGGCACGATATTTTAGGACAAATACATTCTTTTACATTTTCGCAGTGTATTTTTCTACCTCATTTCAAATTAGCATTGGCTGAACGGCGTTAAAGAGATAGCCAACCAGTATAATTCCGACCGTACAGATTGCGATAAAAATCCATAAAAGTTTAAGTTTTACAGCTTTACGAAGCATAATCATTGAAGGCAGGGACAAAGTGGTAACGCCCATCATAAAAGATAAAACAACGCCCAACAATGCTCCCTTTGCCAGTAGTGCTTCTGCAATCGGAATTGTTCCAAAAATATCTGCATACATGGGTACTCCGGCAATAGTTGCGATAATTACACCAAATGGGTTATTAGCTCCGAGTATCTTAACAATGATTTCTTCCGGTATCCAGTTATGAATAATAGCCCCGATACCTACACCGATCAAGACATAAGGTGCAACCTTTTTCGCAGTAGATACATCCTGTTCCCATGCAAAATGAAGTCTATCCTTAAAGTGCAATTCTTCCTGCGGAATATCAACGGATTTTCCATTTTTAATGTATTCCTCTACTTCATTTTCAAGGTGTAGTTTTTCGATTAAACTCCCTCCTGCAACAGCAATTATAAGTCCGAGCAGAACATACACGATTGCCACTTTCCAGCCAAATATGCTCATAAGGAGTACAAGAGAACCGAGGTCTACCATAGGAGAAGAAATTAAAAAAGAAAACGTAACACCCAGCGGCAGCCCGGCACTGGTAAAACCGATAAATATTGGAATGGACGAACAAGAACAAAACGGCGTAACTGTTCCCAAAAGGGCAGCTATCATATTTGCCCCTATTCCTCGAAATCTCCCTAATATCTTTTTGGTTCTCTCCGGCGGGAAATAACTTTGAATATACGAAATTATCAAAATTAAAACGCCCAGCAATAGCATAATTTTTATGGTGTCGTAGATGAAAAACTGAACGCTTCCCCCTAACCGAGTTTCAGTAGATAGACCACACGCTTCTAACAGATTTCCTATCAGTTGGTTTAGCCATTTCATACCGAAGATTTCATTCTGAAAGAAATCCCAAACACTTTTTAGTGCCTGCATATCCTAACCTCTCTTTCTTATAAATCAAGAATTTTCGATTTGATATTCCTAAAAAAAACCGTTGCCATATTGGAACGGCTTTTAGGTGTTTGAACACTTATTACAACTCATATTTGTTTCGTCAATAGCAATCGTATCTTTCAATAAAGCCAGTACCTTTTCACTGCCTTGCTTGCTGATTTGATAATGTGTCCATTTACCGTCCTCACGACCTGTCACAATACCTGCTTCACATAGAATTTTCATGTGATAGGAAAGCGAAGATTGAGGCATATTCACTTCATCGGTTAAAGTGCAAGTACACTTTTCTCCATTCTGCAAAAGTTCTAAAATGCGTAATCTACGCGCATCACTTAAAGCTTTAAAGATTTTTGCTCTTTCCTCATAAATAGTTGCCATGCTCTCACCTCAAATCCAAATTTCTTGATTTAAGTATATGCTTCAAATCGAAAAAAGTCAATATGAAATTATAGTTTTTCTAAATTTCAATAAACAGATACGGAATAATCGGGGCTGCTGTCTGCAAAATTCTTGTGTGTTACTTTGCCGCACATGAGCATTATAGCACGGGATGTCACTATGGATTTTGTTTTTGTTTAGCTGTTCAACTTCATTTTACAATTAACCCTCAGATAAAAGCATCATTCTTAATAGAATAGGAAAACCGAAGAATTTCGCACACCGGATATCTCTGGCAAATTTTCCCTCGGGTGAAGTTTTGAATAAGGCAACATGTCTCAAAGTGAGACACAGCAGGTTTTCATCTTATACGCAGGTCGTTCCTGCCCAACATTCAACCTCTTCCTGCATCAACGGTACAGAGGAACCCCCTCTCCATAAATGTCGTTTTCATGTTTCCAGAAGGTCGGAATTTTTAGCAACAAAAACCCGAGAGATTCCACACACTGAATGCAACCAGTGGCCTTCTCTCGGGCAAAATGTTGAGGAACAAGCGATCTTCTCTTATGCCCCTGTTGACCCTGCCAATCGTTCAACTTCTTCCTGAGACAACTGTGTTGCTTCAGCAATCTGGGAAAGTGTGAGTTTCCCCAAAGCAATTAAAGCCGTCGCCGTTCGACGAGCCGATTCCATACGCCCCTCTTCCAATTTCTTCTCTCCGAATTTCTCCATCAGTTCGCACATGATATGTACCCCCTCTGTGTCCAGTTTTAGTTTACCACTTCAACTTCAATGCACTACGGCAAAGATTGTCAAGGCTGAAAATTCCGACGAAATATCAAGGGATGTCAAACGGTTTGCACCATGCCTTATCGGAAACTGCCCACCCCTGTGCAGTCGTCGAGATTCCTGCCTTCCGTGCTCGTCAAAAAATAGGCGTCGCTGACGAGCACGCGGCGGATGCGGCAGCGCTTGAGGCCTTCCTGCGTCTTTTCCCAGCAGCCGCTCAAGGAATGTATGACATACGTCTTGCCATCGACCGAGCCGAGCGTGAGCATCACATGGCCGGGGCGAAAGAGAAGGCTCGCGGGCGGCGCGGCGAGAAGTGCTTCGGTTCGCTCCTCGGGCGTAAGATCGTCGAGCGGCGTGAAAAAGATGTGCGGCGCGGCATCTTCCATGCCGCGCCGACGCACCCCGAATGCCGCAGCCTTTCCCCGCACACCGTGCGCCGCATTCTCTGCATCGCCCACATGGGCACTCGCCCGCCGAAACGCCTCCTCCTGCTCATCGGCGTCGCGCGGCAGTTCGATGCCGACCGTGCGGTAGACGTCGGCGACGAACGAGGAGCAGTCGACGCTCTCATCCTGCCCGCCCCAACCGTAGACGTCACCGAGGCACGCGAACGCCGCGCGGCGCAAATTGTTCGCCGTGTAGGGCAGGTTGCCGCGATGGAGCACAGCGGCTTCCATGCCGCCCGCATCCCCAACAGCAAGGATCGCGCTCTCGCTGTACGGAAGCGCCACAAGCATTTCTTGGAGACTGCCGTCTGCCGCACGCTGCGGCAGACGCGCGAGATGCGCTCCGCCCTGCTGCACGAGCGGAATGCGGCTGCCAAGCTGATAGAGCTGTCCGCCTGCCTCCTCGGGCGTTTCGTAGCGGTTTTGCGTCACGACGAGGAAATCTTCGGGCTGCACATAGGCGAGCCACGTCTCGCGCGTTGTCAAGGCAACCGCATCCCTCGCCAGCCAGCCGCGATAATAGCGCATGGAAACGAAGAGGAACTTGCCGTCTGCGCTCTCGTGCCAAACGGCAAGCGGCTCGGCGGGATCAACGGCGGTCGCCTGCAAGATGTCGTAATGGACATCGTCGGGCGCATCGAGCCAAGCTTCCTCAGTCGGCAGACCGCGCAGGTCGGCACGCCGCACCGTCACGCCATAGCGCAGGGGATTGCGAAGCGGCAGTTTGTCCGCCGCGCAGTTTTCGACAGTCGCCTGATACGCCTCATCCGCAAGCGGCTCTGTCGGCGCATACCAGTCTTCACGCTCGGGCGCGGCTTCTTCCATCCAGTGTCGGAGCTGCCGCCTCGATACAGCACGCGGCAATTCCGCCAGAGAAACAAGACTCGGCTGATTCGCGTGCAGCTCCTCGTTGAGACGCGCCACATTCTCTGCCGTGCCGAGGAGGCGATCGCCTGCTGCATCGCACCAGAAGTCTATATCATCATAGGGAGCGCCGAGCGCCACGCCATAGTCGGGCGATGCATCTTCTTCAGTCTGCGCCCGCATATCATCTGCCAGCTCCGCCTTCGATGCAGACTGCACGGAAACTGCCGCCGCATCTGTCACGGACAGCACTGCCGCGGCAGACGTTCCCACTTCCGCAGCCGTCAAATCCGCCCCGCCGAGAAACATGCCAGCCGCAGCAAAAAAGCACGCAGCATGCTTCCCGATATTTCTCGAAACTTTCATTTTCGCACACATACCTCTCAACGCTCCAAAATCACAGCGCCCGCTGCCTTTTCCTCGCGAAAGGAACGCGCCGCCCCCCAAAGCTGGCGGAAGGAAAGCAGGACGGCAGCCGCATCTGCCGCGGGAACGGCGAGCCATGCGCCGTTAAGGCTGAAAAAGTGCGGCAGGAGCAGCAGGAACACCACAATCCCGACGAGATTGCGCACAAAGGACAGGATTGCCGACATCCTGCCATCCGACAATGCCGTGAAAAAAGTCGAGGAGAACAGGTTGAAACCACAGAGCAAAAAGCTCCACGAGAACAGCCCGAAGCCGCCGAGAGCCAGCGCATAGGCACGTCCTCCATCCGGCAGAAACAGCGTCATCAGCGGTACGACGAATATATTTGCCGTCGCAAAGGACAGAATTCCGAAGAGAAAGATAATGCCAAGCGACAGCCGCAGAAGGCGCAGAAGTTCGGCATATCCTTTCGCGCCGAATTGGTAGGAAAATACAGGTGCGACGCCATTGGCAAACCCCATGAGTATTGCCGTCAGGAGCATTTCCGCATAGAGGATGACACTGATCGCCGCGACGCCGTCCGCCCCTGCATAGGAGAATGTCACGAGGTTAAAGAGGTACGTCGTAATGCCGACGGAAAGCTGCGTGACCATCTCGGAAGAGCCGTTGTAAAGTGCCTGGAAAAGCGGACGCACGGCGAAGGAAAACCGAGAGAATGCGAGCGTGCGACTGTAGCGTAAAAAGTACGCGAGACCCAAGAGTGCCGCGACGACATCCGACAGCCCCGTAGCAAGCCCCGCGCCGAAGAGACCCATGCCGAAGTGCGCGAGAAACACATAGTCGAGTCCGACATTGACAAGTCCCGCTGTCAGCGATACAAGAAATCCCTGCACGGGGCGGCCATCCGCGATATAAAAAGCGTTGAATATAATCATCAAAACGACAAAGGGCGCGAAGAACATATTCGCCGAGAGATACGCGCGGCAGTCGGCATAAAGCTCGGGTGAAGCGCCGAGAAGCGCCAAAACAGGCTCCATGAAAAGGAACACCGTGCCTGCGAGCAATATGCCGAGCGCTGCACCAACAACGGCGAGCAGCGTGAAGCGGCTTCTCGCCAATGCTGCATCGCCCTCGCCCAGCGTCTTGGCAACGAGCGCCGAGCCGCCCGAAGAAAGCATGATGGAAAGCCCAAATACGAGATTCAGCGCAGGATAGACGATATTCGATGCAGCGAGCGCGAGGCTTCCCGCATAGCGCCCGATGAAGATGCCGTCCGTCACCGTATAGATAGAAATGACGAGCATCATGCCGACGGCGGGCGCAGCGAAGCGCAAAAGTCCGCCGAGACTGAAATGCTTTGCCAATGTGTTCATGAAGATTCTCCTTTTGCAGCTTGACCAGAAGAGCCAATCAGCCTGCGCCCTTCGGGCTTGACTTCTTGGACTTTCATAGTACTATATATAGTAGGGGTGTTGTCAAGTTTTGGGCGAGAACGAAGCGCCTTAGCCCCCTGACCAAGTTCGCATAAAACAAGGCTGCACAAGGAAGCACGGCTTTTCTCCAGGCTTCCTCAAAAGGAGACGATTGCCATGTTCAGAGAAATGCGCCGCAAAAATCAACAGATGAGCGATGAAGAAGCCCGCGACATCCTCGCGGCAGCAACCTCGGGCGTGCTCGCGCTCGCGGGCGAAAACGGCTATCCCTACGCCGTGCCCATGAGCTTCGCCTACGACGAGGAAAAGGAACGCCTGCTCTTTCACACGGCACGCGTCGGCCACAAGATGACGGCGATTGAGCGATGTGACAAGGCATCGTTCTGCATCATTGCCGAGGACAAGGTCGTGCCGCACCGCTTTCTGACGCAATACCGCAGCGTCATCGCCTTCGGCAGGCTGCGCGTCCTCAAGAGCGACGAGGAAAAGCGAGAAGCGGCGGAATTTCTCGGCGAAGCCTACTATCCCGGCCATCCCGAAGCCTGTGATGAAGAGATCAAAAAGCATTGGCCAGCCTTCAACATGGTCGAGCTGAAGATCGAGTACCTGACGGGCAAGAAGGGGAAAGATCTCGTATAGCGAAAAAAAGGACAGCCCTGCACCATCCTCGAGATGATGCAGGGCTGTCCTTCCTCATCATATAAGCGTCGTATCAAAGGGCTTTCGCAGGCGTAGCGGCCACGGACGACGCCTCGAATCCCTCCATCTTCAGCGACGTATAGCCGCCCGCGATGACCTCTGCGTCATAGCCCGCCTGCTGAAGGAAACGCGCCGCCGTATAGGCGCGCTGCCCGACCTTGCAGAGCACCGCCCAGCGCTGCGAGCGGTCAAGCTCTGAGAAGCGCTCACGCAGCTCGTCGAGCGGAATCTGCGCGTCGGATGCGGCGGGCGTATGGGAAAGCTCGCTCTCCGTGCGCACGTCGAGCACGCGCACGCCCTCTTCCCGCGCCTCCTTAAGGCGATCTGCGGGCAGGAAGCGCACGAGGCCTGCGAGATCGTTTTCCGCCATGTAGCCTGCCATGTTCACGGGATCTTTTGCCGCGCCGAATGGCGGCGCGTAGGAAAGCTCCAGACTCGTCAGAAAATCCGTGTCCGCGCCCATGGCGATCGCCGCCGCGAGCACGTCGATCCGCGCCTTCACGCCGCTCGCACCGACGATCTGCGCCCCGAGAATCTTGCCGACAGATTCCTTCGTACGATAGAGGAGCTTCAGCGTCATCGTCTGAGCACCCGGATAATAGCCGACATGCGCGAGCGGATGAAGCGTCACGACGCGGTAATCCTCGCCATAGGATAGCCCCTCGCGCTCAAGGGTGCGCTCGTTCTTGCCGACAAAAGCCGCCGCGAGGCCGAACGCCTTGAGGATCGCCGTGCCGACGAATCCGTCATAGACGCGCCGCCTGCCCGCCATGTTGTCGGCGGCGATACGCCCCTGCCGATTCGCAGGCCCTGCGAGCGGCAGAGCGCCCGCCTTCTTCGTCTGACGATCGAGCGTCAGCACGGCATCGCCCACGGCGTAGACCTCGGGCACGCTCGTCTCCATGCGCTCGTTCACGAGGATGTGGCCGCGCTCGCCGAGCGCGATGCCGCTCGCCTGCAAAAAGCCTGTGTCGGGACTCACGCCTATGGCGAGCACGACGAAGTCCGCCGCTACCTCGCGCCCGCTCGCAAGGCGCACGAGGACGCCCTCAGCGTCTTCCTTGAACTCCTTCACGCCATCGCCGAGGACGAGTCCGACGCCGTTCTCGTTCATCTCTTTTTCCACGATCTTCGCCATGTCCGCATCAAAGGGCGCGAGCACATGCGGCGCCGCTTCGACGAGCGTGACGGAAAGCCCGCGCGCTCGAAGATTCTCCGCCATCTCGACGCCGATGAAGCCGCCGCCCACGACGACGGCACGCCCCGTCGCCGCATACTGATCCGCCAGACGGCGCAGAGCCTCGGCATCGGGCACGTTGCGAAGAGCGAGGACGCGCGGGCTCTCGATGCCCGGAATCGGCGGACGCAAGGGCTTCGCACCGGGCGACAGGAGGAGCGCGTCGTATGGTTCTTCGTATTCCTCTCCTCCCGCCGTTTTCACATGAACGCGGCGATTCTCTGTATCGACATGCGTGACCTCGCTCTTCGTGCGCACGTCGATGGCGAAGCGCTCGCGAAACAGCTCCGGCGTCATGAGCAGGAGCCGCTCGCTCTCCTTGATCTCATCGCCCACATAGTAAGGCAGTCCACAGTTCGCGAAGGAAATATGCTCGCCACGCTCAAAGAGCACGATCTTCGCATCCTTGTCCAAGCGCCTGAGCCGCGCCGCCGCCGTCGCCCCGCCCGCCACGCCGCCGACGATCACATAGCGCTTTGCCTTTTCCTTTTCCTTTTTCATTTCCATTTCCATACGGATATGCCTCCTTCTGTGCCGCCGCGCTTCGCTCGTCGAAAGAGCGAAATCAGCCCATATCGTGATAATCCTTCTCCTTGCAGAAAAGCCCTTCGAGCAGCTGTTCCACTGCCCGGCTCTTGAGGCGATAGACGACTTCCAGCCCGTTGCGCTCGCCCTCGATGATGCCGACGGCGCGCATTTTCGCGAGATGCTGCGAAATCGTCGACTGCGGCGCTTCGAGGCACTGCTGCATGTGCGCCACATTGCAGCCGCCGCTCTGCCAAAGCCCGCGCGCGATGCAGAGGCGCACGGGATGAGAGAGCGCCTTGAGCATCTCGGCCGCGCGTGCAAGCTCTCGATCTTCTGCCATAGAATCAACTCCAAAATCGTTATATTTATATATTACGATATGGCGATTTATATGTCAAGAAGCATGACCGAACTTTTTCGCTTCATTAAAGGCAGACAATCGATCTGCATCTTCAGCTTGACCTTTTGGAATTTTATATTGAACTTTTCATGCATATCATTGTTTTTTTCGTGCAAAACAATATAATATATATAAGGAGTTGATATTTATGTCCACGGCTACAACGAACATCAGCATACGCATGGATGCAGCACTAAAGGCGCAGGCCGACATTTTCTTCGCCGAGCTCGGCATGAACCTCTCGACCGCTTTTCAAATTTTTGTCCGCCAATCCCTGCGCGAAGGACGCATACCTTTTGACATCGCTTTGGAGAAGCCGAACAAAGAGACTATAGCTGCCTTGCTTGAAGCCGAACGAATCACGAATGACCCGAGCGTAAAGGGCTACGACGATCTCGACGATCTCGACGAACTTTTTGCGGACTTAAAACGATGAGAAGCAAATATATTGTCAAAACAACGACACAATTTCGCAAGGATTACAAAACAGCAGAAAAAAGCGGAAAAAATATGGAGCTCTTAGAAGACGTGATCACAAAGCTGGCTCTCGGCATCCCCTTGCCGGAAAAGAATCGCGACCACGCTCTCAGCGGCACATGGAGCAGTTACCGCGAATGTCATATCTCACCCGACTGGCTGCTGATCTATAAACATCAAAACGATATACTAATCCTTACGCTTGCTCGCATAGGTACACGCAGTAAACTTTTCGGCAGATGAATAGCAAAAAGAGATGGCGGATGCCATCTCTTTTTGCTATTCACCGACCCTTGCCGTGATCCTTCAAGGCGCGCTCGATGTCGCGCTTGGCGGCTTTTGCCGCGAGGTCGCGGCGCTTGTCGCAATTGTGCTTGCCGCTTGCAAGTGCGAGTTCGAGCTTCGCCCTGCCCTTCGAGAAGTAGAGCTTCAGCGGCACGAGCGTGAAGCCCTTCTCGCGCGTCTTGGAGAAGAGTTTGACGATCTCCGCCTTGTGCATGAGGAGCTTTCGCTTCCTGAGCGGCTCGTGGTTGAAGATGTTGCCCTGCTCGTAGGGGCTGATGTGCATGTTCTCCACGAAGATTTCGCCGTTCTTGATCGAGGCGAAGCTGTCCTTGAGGTTCACTCTTCCCGCACGCAGGGATTTGACCTCCGTGCCCTGCAGCACAAGTCCCGTCTCAAAGGTTTCATGTATGAAATAGTCGTGACGCGCCTTGCGGTTTTCCGCGACGATCTTCACGCCGTCGTTCTTGCGTCCCATCGCTTCCCCCCTGCTTCCTTATGCGGCAATCGCCGCTTCCTGCAGCCTCCCTGCATCAATCGCTGTTCGCCGTCGCTCGCTGCGTCTTGTTGTGCGGGCGGCGCTTCTTTTCCGGCTTGGGCGCAGACTTCTTGCCCTTCTTGCGCAAGTCCTTCGGCGGCTTCATCCAGAACGCCTTGGGGCGGCTGCTGCTCGACTCGTCGGCGAGAGCGCCCTGCCTTTCCGCCTGGAATCTTTCCGGCCGCTTCGCGCCGCGCCCTTTGTCGTGCGGCTTCACCCCCTTATGTCCCTTACCGTGCGGCTTGCGTTCGCCCGTTTCCGCAGGGGCGGATGTCTTCTCCGGATGCTTGTCGCCCTTCACATCGGCGATGATCTCATCCGTACGCTTTTCTTTCGCCGCCTTCCGACCTCTGCCCTTTTTCGAGCGTGCGTCCTTCTTCGCGCCCTTGCCCTTTGAAGATTCACCGCGCTTTACGCCGCCTTCCTCGGGCTTCTTCTTCGCGGCGACAAAGACGCCGTTATCCTCCAAGATGAAGTCGAGGTTGCGCTCGGCGATATTGGCACGCACGAGCACGACGCGCACAGGCTCGCCGAGGCGGTAGGAGACATGCGTCGCGCCGCCGACGAGCGCGTAGAGGTCTTCGCGGTACTCGTAGTAGTCGTTGACCATGCTCGATACGTGCACGAGTCCTTCGACGCCGTTTTCCAGCTCGCAGAAGATGCCGAACGCCGTGACGCCGCTGATGACGGCGTCGAAAGCGTCGCCGACAAACTGCGCCATGTACTCGATCTTCTTCATGTCCTGCGTCTCGCGCTCCGCCTCGATGGCGATGCGCTCACGCGCCGAGGTGTGCTCAGCGATCTCGGGCAGGAGGCTCCTCAGGCGTTCCTGCCGCTCAGACGCGATCGTGCCCGTCGCAAACGTCTCGCGCAGCAGGCGATGCACGATGAGGTCGGGATAGCGGCGGATCGGCGACGTGAAGTGCGTGTAGTGACGCGCAGCGAGTCCGTAGTGGCCGAGCGGCGCGTCGGCATAACGCGCCTGCTGCATCGAGCGCAGCGAGACGGCGCTGACGATGCGCTCCTCGGGCCTTCCCTTGACCTTTTCCAAGACCTGCTGCACGTCCTTCGGCGCTACCTCGCCCGCCTCGTTCGGCACGAGGTGCAGCGAGAACGTCGCCAGAAGATTGTTCAGCCGCTCGATCTTCTCGTCCGACGGCTGCTCGTGCACGCGGTAGAGGAACGGCTGCTCCTTCTTCTCCATGTGCTCCGCGACGGTCTCGTTCGCCGCGAGCATGCACTGCTCGATCATCGACTCTGCGAGCGACCCCGTGCGCTTGATGAGCGCGACGGGCTTGCCGCTCTCGTCGAGCTTCACCTTGATTTCGGGCACGTCGAAGCCGATGGAACCGCGCTCATGCCGCGCCTTTTCCATCGCGTCATGCACCTCGCGAAGAGGCATGAGAAGCGGCAGGAGGTCGGCATTCTCCGTGCGCACCGCATCCGCTCCCTCGGCGAAGATCTCGTTGACGAGCGTATAGGTCAGGCGACGATAGACGTGAATGACGACGGGCAGAATCTCGTAGCTCTTGACGAGTCCGTCCGCGCCGATCTCCATCTCGCACGCCATCGCCAGGCGGTCTTCGCCCGCGTTCAGGCTGCATATACCGTTCGACAGCTTCTTCGGCAGCATGGGAATCACGCGGTCGACGAGGTAGACGCTCGTGCCGCGTGCACGCGCCTCGCGGTCGAGCGGTGAATTCTCGCGCACGTACCAGCTGACGTCAGCGATGTAGACGCCGAGGAAGAAGCTGCCGTCCGCACGCCGTTCGGCGTAAACGCCGTCGTCCAAATCCTTCGCGTCCTCGCCGTCGATCGTCACGATGCGAAAACCGCGGCGATCGCGCCTGCCGCTGAATTCTTCTGGCGAGACGGCGTCCTCAATCGCTGCCGCCTCTGCCGCCACATCGGCGGGAAACTCCTCCGAAAGCCCGTATTGGCTCATGACGGAGAGCACGTCGACGCCCGGCTCGCCCGCGCGGCCGAGGATTTCCTCCACCTCGCCCTCGGCGTTCCTCCTGCCCGCCGGCCACTTCGTGATGCGCACGACGACCTTCATGCCCGCCTTTGCGCCATGCACGGCGCCCTTAGGGATAAAGATGTCCTGCCCGATCTTCTTGTCATCGGGCGTCACAAAGCCGAAGTGACGGCTCTCCTCGAACGTGCCGACAATCTGCTCGTTGGCTCGCTCGACGATGCGGATGATCTCGCCCTCGCGCGAGCGTCCGGCAATCTCCGACGGCGAAATCCTCGCGACGACGCGGTCGCCGTTCATCGCGCCGCCAAGACTCACGCCCGGCACGAAGATGTCGCTGTCCGTCTCCTTCTCGCGCACCTCGGGGATGATGAAGCCGAACCCCTTCGCCGACATCGAGAGCCTGCCGACGACGAGGTTCATGCGCTCGGGCACGCCGAAGCGCTCGTGACGCGTCTTGATGACAGCCGCAGTCTTCTCTAGCTCTTCCAAAGCCGTCCAGAAGAGCGCGATTTCTTCTTGCGCGAGGTTCATGGCGGCGGCGAGATCGTCCGCCGTCAGCGGCTTGTACGCCGCCGTGCGCATGTAGTTTACGATGCGCTCCTGCAATTCATTTTGTTCCATTCATTTCTCCTACCAGCGCCATCTTCGCCGTCGCTTCCGCAAGCACGGTGCCGTCAGCGAGCGAAAGTTTGGCGCGCATGTTCACGAACCCCTTGCGGCGGCTCTCCTCCCATCCCTCGATCAAAAGCTCCTCGCCGACGGGCGCAGGATTTCGATAGCGCACGGCCAGACGCGCCGTCACAGCCCGCTCGCCAAGTCCGTCGTAGAGATAGCCGCCCATCGCCTCATCGAGCAGCGTCGTGACGATTCCGCCGTGCACGATGCCGCTGTATCCCTGGTACTCGGGCGCAAGCGCCTTGCGCGCCCGGAATTTCCCGTCCGCCAGCTGAAACTCCAGATGAAGCCCGATGGGATTCTTCGGGCCGCAGGCAAAGCAGTAGTCCTCACCCTGCCCGATCTTTTCGTATGGCATAAATCGTTTCCTTCCCCATTCTCTCAAACGCTCCCCATCTCGCGCAAAAACGATGCCGTACGCCGGAAGACCGCCCGTCGCTCAGCGTCGAGCATCACGAGATGACCCGAGCGCACGAGCCAAAGAACTTCCTTATGCGCCGCCCCCACATGGTCATAGATATAGCGGAGGCTTCTCCTGTGCGCCGTGCGGTCATGCAGCGAGTGCACGAGGAGGAGCGGCGCATATACCTTTGGCAGCAGCGCCTTGACATGCTCGATGAAGCCGACGAGTTCGTGGATGGCGACGAGCGGCATCCTGTCATACGTCACGTTGCAGAACTCGGGCACGTCGCGCAGAGACTTGCGCAGTTTCGGATGAAACCTGCCGATGCACGCGCTGCGCGGCGGCAGGTGCTTCATGCCGCGCCCCTCGTCAATGAAGATCGGTGCTGCGAGCGTCACGACGCCCGTGACGCGCTTTTGCGCCGCGAGACGAAGCGCCAGCAAAGCCCCCATCGAATGGCCGACAACAGAAATGCACGGCACGAGCCCTGAAAGGATCGCATAGCCGTCGAGAGCCGAATCGTACCAGTCCTCAGCATCCGTATGTGCCAGATCCTCGGGACTCGTGCCGTGCCCGGCGAGGCGCGGGCAAAGCACTGTATGACCTGCACGATGGAGGGCTTCGGCGAGAAGCCGCATCTCGGGCGGCATGCCCGTGAAGCCGTGCAGGAGCAGCACGCCGTGCGAGCCGCCCGGCAAAAGGAAAGGCTCCGCTCCCTCGATGATCATCGCTGCACCCCTCCCTCGAGGGCCGTAGCCAGAAAAGCCCCACAAGCCGCGCCCCTCAATAGAAAGAAACGCCCGGCCTTTTGCCGAGCGTCCGCCGCAAACAGCTGCCAAGAAAGCGCAGAAAACCCTTGCGCTCTATGGCCGCCCTACATCGTCATCTTGGCAATCACGAGCGTAATCGCACCGAAAAGCACCGCCAGAACGACCGTCACACGCGCCAAGAGCGCATCCATACCGCGCGCCTTCGCGCTGAACACGGTATCGCCGCCGCCCCCATCGAAGCCGCCCATGCCTGCAGACTTAGGCTCCTGCCCCAAGACGGCAGCAATCAGGAGTATGGCGACAAGCGCATCAAGCACCATCAAAAACGTAAGCAAAAGTGAACCTCCTCCAGATCAGAGAGTCTCTCCTCTCCTCCTTATTATACTATTCTATCATGAAAGCCCGAGAAGTCAAGAAAAAGGCGCGGCCATCAGACGCCCGCGCTTTTTCTTATGAAGCCCCAAGAGGTCAAGCCGAAAGTGCAGACCGATTGGCTTTCTCATGCAAACTACATGCGATGATTCAAGTTTTTCCGCTCCATATTCGCAATCCCTGTTAAAATCTCAATATTTTTCCTTCTCCAATCATCGCATTCATCAAAAAAGCACACATCCTTTCGCTTCTTAAAAATACGGAATGCCTGCGCCTCCGAATTGTCGTAAATATGGCAAATGTCACTCACCGCTACGACCGCAGGAACAAGAGCCATAGCACGATCATAGCGCGTATAGATTTTCTCTTCTGGAACATCGTGCCCTCCTGAAGCTACGCGCATCTTCACACGGTATACATTGATTCGTGGATCTGCAGTCAAAACATAGTAGCAACGAATAAAATAGCCCGCCTCCCTTGCCCGCTCAAGCAAATACAGATTGCGCGATGTGGAGAGCACTGTTTCGAAGCAAAAATCGCGCAGTTTGCTTAGACATTCTTCGCGCTGATATTCTGCGATCTGCGCAGCCTTGATGTCGCTGCATTTAAGATTCTTCTTGATTTCATCGGCATTGATATAGTCCATAATGGGACGCAGAACCTCTGTAAACGTACTCTTGCCCGATCCATTAGGGCCGGCGAAAAGGACAATTTCAGGTTTCTTCCGCGTGCTGCTCACCATAACGCCCCTTCCGCGCACGCTCCGCCACGGGGACGCGCGTGCCATCGCTTCTCAGTTCATAGATTTTCTGCGTCTTGCGATCATAGACGATGCTTGGCACCCCCATAGCCTTGTTCTTCTCAAGCGCAATACGCACCGCCGCATCAACACGTCGCACGACCATTTCATCCGTGATTGCATCTGTTGCCATCATGCCGCCTCCTTCAAAAATCTTTTCCTAACTGCCACTATATCACATTTTCCTTTCCGTTTTCAACGAAAAGGGACTGTTGCACAGCAATGCATGTGCGACAGCCCCTCCCATCAATATTTTCTTTCCTGTATCGCCATCGGGGCGATTTCTGCCGGATAGACGCTGTCCTTGACGAAGACCGTGCGCTCGACCTTCTCGCCGGCTAAGACCTTCTTCGCCATCTCCATCAAGAGCGGACCCTGCAGCGGGTTGCCCTCGACGGTGCAGTTGCTCTTGCCATCGATCATCGCCTGGAAGATCGCACGCGTGCCGTCGCACGAAACGATCACGATGTCCTGCCCGGGTTTCAAGCCCGCCGCCTCGATCGCCTCGATCGCGCCGAGCGCCATGTCGTCGTTCTGCGCGAAGAGAATGTCGATCTTGTCCTTGTAGTTTTTGAGCATCTCCGTCATGACCTGCTTGCCGCCGTCCTTCTGGAACGTCGAGTTCTGTGCGACGAGAATCTCATAAGCGTCCTTGTTCGGCGACGCCGTCATCTCATCGCGAAAGCCCGTGTCGCGTCGCTCGACAACGGACGAACCTGCAGGGCCTTTGATCTCGGCGATGTTGAACTTCGCACCGCCGTCGCGCGGCTTCTTCCCTTTGGCCAACATATAGCCGTCGAGCCAGCGGAACGCCTGACGCCCTTCGAGCACGGAATCCGTGCCGATGCGCATGACGTAGAGGCTATCGTCGTTCGTCTGAAGGTCACGATCGACGATGATCACGGGAATCTTCGCCGCCTTCGCTTCCTTCAGCACCTCATCCCAACCCGTCGCCACGATGGGCGAGAAGGCGATGATGTCGACCTTCTGCGCGATGAACGAGCGGATCGCCCGAATCTGATTCTCCTGCTTGAGTTCCGCGTTGGAGAACTGCAGCTCGATGCCCGCGTCCTCCGCTGCCTGCTTGATCGACGCCGTATGCGCGGCGCGCCATGTGGACTGGGCGCCGATCTGCGAGTAGCCCATCGTGATCTTGCGGTTTCCGGAACCCGGTTCTGCGCTGCCGACCTTGCTCGCGTCCTGCCCATTCGTCGTACACCCCGCAGCTGCAATCGCCACGAATGCAGCAAGCAGCAAGGCAAAGATTTTCCTCATATCGCTCTCTCCTTTTCGCACTCCTTGATACAGGCATAAACATCCACTATCCAAGGCATAACTTAATACTATCTTAAATCTAGCATCGAACACCGTTTTTGTCAATCCATACAATGATAATTTCAGTTGACTTATAGACCTTTAGGCCTTAAAATTCAGCTATGAGCAATGTTTTTTTCAGAGATAAAGGATGTGTTCCATGCTACTGCACGAAATCTTGCAAAACGGGCGCGGCGAAGACATCGCCGTCATCGACCGCGGTCGCCGCATCACTTACGACGAACTGCGCGAAGCCCTGAGAGCCTCGCGTGACCGCTTCTACGCCGCTGGAATCCGTGCGCACGACCGCGTCGCGCTCTTTTCCCATAACCGCGTCGAACTCCTCGTCGCTTACCTCGCGGTGAACTCGCTCGGCGCTGTCGCCGTCCCGCTCAACTACCAGCTCAGCGTGCGCGAAGTCGCCTACATCATCAAGGACGCGGGCGTGCGTCACCTCGTGACGGAAAAGGAGCTGCCCCTCGAATCCCACCTCGGACAGCAGGGATACGGCGGCGAGCTTTGTCAGCTGCCCCTCCTCGACGTCATGAAGCCCGCGAGCGCCATGCCCGCGCCGAAGCTTTCGAACATCTTCTCAGAGGAAAATCCCTGCGTTATCATCTACACCTCAGGTACGACAGGCGCACCCAAGGGGGCCGTGCTCAGTCACCGAAACCAGTGCACCAACGCGCATCAGGTCATGGAGCATCACTCCATCACGCCGAACGACAAGGTACTCTGCGTGCTGCCGATGTACCATTGCTTCGCCTGGACGTGCTCCGTCCTCGCGACGCTCACAGCCGGCGGCACAATCGTCATCGTCAACGGCTTCATGCCCAAGGAGACGATCCGCGCCATCCGCGACGAGAAGGTCACCATCATGTACGCCGTGCCTTCCGTCTGCGCCATCCTCACGCGCCAGGCAGAGGCGGAAGACCTCAAGAGCCTTCGTCTGACGGGCATCGGCGGCACAGCGCTGCCGCAGGAAATCGCCGCCGCCTACCGCGAAAAGTTCGGCCTCACGATCTACGAGGTCTATGGACTCTCCGAGGCCTCTCCCGTCGTCACGATGGACTCGCCGCGTCACTACCGCCCCGGCTCCATCGGCGTACCCATGAAGGGGCTTGAGGTCATCATCGCCAACACCGACGGCACGGAGCTCCCACGCGGCATGAAGGGCGAGCTTCTCGTCAAGGGGCCAACCGTCATGAAGGGATACTGGCATCAGGATGAGGCGACAGCGCGTGCACTCAAGGACGGCTGGCTGCATACGGGCGACATCGCGCGCATGGATGAGGACGGCTTCGTCTACATCGTCGACCGCATCAAGGACATGATCATCAGCATGGGCGAGAACGTCTACCCGCGCGAGATTGAAGAGCTCGTCTACTCCTTCCCCGGCATCGAGGACGCCGCCGTCATCGCCATTCCCGATCCTCTGCGCGGGCAGGCTGGCGCCTGCTACTACACGGTCAAGAAGAACGAAGAGGTCGACATGCGCACCTTGAAGAAGTTCCTGCAGAAGAATCTCGCCGTCTACAAGGTACCGCGCGAGTTCTGCCAGATTCCTGAAATGCCGCGCACCTCGACGGGCAAGATTGCCAAGCGCGAGATCGCACGCCTCTATCGCGAGGACAAGTGAGGCGCACACAAAAAGAAAATGCCGCGCAAGGCGGCAAGCGAGGAAGGGGCGGGGCTTTCCCGTCCCTTTTTTCTATTTACGGTTCTGCACAAACAAAAAAATACGCCGCAGAACGCGGCGCAAATGAAGGGATGAGGTCTTGGACGGGACGCCCTCCCCAAGGGTACCAAGAGCGGCTTGATCCGCGCCGTGTGCATCGTGCTTCTCCTGTAAGGGAGACGCGGGCTGCTGAAAGCCATCGATTTGTACGAATGTACTGCACGCTGTGCGAGGTCAGTTCCAATCCTCGGCTCCACCCGATTGTTGTCCCCTATGGCGGAGGACATCCCTTGGGCTTCCGTCATATCCCGATTTTCCGGAAGTCCGACGGAGCCTCTGTTCTTGTTTTTAATTATACTCTAGGACAATGGTTTAGTCAAGGGATAAAGCCAACGATTTCTAATTTTTTTCAATCTGACGACCCTCGAACTGGAAAACCCTGTTCCCTCTGTATTTTAATGGAATATCTGCTAGAAAGAAGTGTACTTATGAAAATGACAAAACGCCGCCGCATAAGCCTGACTGTTTTTCTAGGCATAATGTCGGCTATGGCGCCGCTGGCGACCGACATGTACCTGCCTGCTCTGCCCGAGCTTTCAGCAGAATTTTCCGCCTCGACCTCGGCGACGCAGCTGACCTTGACGATGACGCTGCTCGGCATGGCCATCGGGCAGATCTTCCTCGGGCCGTTGAGCGATATGTACGGGCGCAAACGGCCGCTCTTTGCGGGCATGGTCGCCTTCGCTCTCGTCTCGGTGGGCTGCTTCTACGCAAGCTCCATCGAACCTTTTCTCGCACTGCGCTTCCTGCAGGGATTTGCGGGCGCGAGCGGCATCGTCATCGCGCGTGCCATCGCGCGTGACGTGGCCGACGGCGTCGAACTCACGCGCTTCTTGTCCATCCTCATGCTCGTGAACGGACTCGCGCCGATCCTCGCTCCCGTCGCCGGCGGACAGCTCCTCGTCTTCTCCTCGTGGCGCATCGTCTTCGCCGTGCTCGCCGCCATCGG
>ERZ773003.910-NODE-910-length-19561-cov-11.833846_pt1 | contig 19561 bp, 8 predicted proteins | sample MGYA00580668_ERZ773003 | MGnify/ENA primary metagenome ERZ773003 (study PRJEB29015, sample SAMEA2738002) | human oral metagenome | biome: human oral; feature: human-associated habitat; material: dental | place: China | collected 2126 ... | reverse complement strand
GGCACCGCGATCGTCCGGGTCGGCGGGCTCACCGCCGCCATGACTGGCGCCAACCGCGCGACCCTGGACGGTGCGGGCACCGAGTACTTCACGGTGCACACGCACGCGAACCAGCACGCCGCCTACTTCCCGGGCGCCCAGCCGGTGCACGTCCTCATGCACGTGGGCGTCGACGGGCAGATTCTCGGCGCGCAAGCGGTCGGCGCCGAAGGCGTGGACCGCAGGATCGACGTCATCGCGACCGCGATGCGTGCGGGACTGAAGGCGGCCGACCTGATCGACCTGGACCTCGCATACGCCCCGCCCTACGGCCAGGCCAAGGACCCCGTCAACCAGACCGGCATGGTCGCCCACAACGTGCTGTGCGGGCAGCTGGCGCTGACCGGACCAAACGAGCTCACCGAAGACATGCCGGTTCTGGACGTGCGTACAGCAGCCGAGTACGCGCAGGGCCACATGCCCAACTCCTTGAACGTTCCGCACACGCAGCTGCGCGACCGCCTGGGCGAGGTGCGAGCCTGGGTTGACGAGGAGATCGGCGACCGGCCATTCGTCGTCATGTGCGCCGCCGGCGTGCGCTCCTGGATCGCCTACCGCATCGTGCGTCACGCGGGCTTCAACGTGACCATGCTGTCGGGCGGTATCCAGACGCTGCGAGCGTGGCTCGGCGAGAGGGCCGAGGCCGTGCTGGCCGCGGAAGGGGACCGCTAGCGCATGGCAACGCAGGCACAGATCGTCAACCGCCTCAAACGCGCTCGCGGCCAACTCGACGCCCTCATCGCGCAACTGGAGAACGGGGACGCGAACTGCAGGGACGTGCTCACGCAGTTCGCGGCCGTCAACTCCGCGATCAAACGCGCCAGCTACCTCGCGGTCGCCACGGTCATGTCACAGTGCGCGATAGACGTCGCCGACTCGCGCGAGGCGCCCGCCCGAACGGGAGCGCAGCCCGAGCTGATCGCGACACCGGACACCATGACGATTCAAGAACTCGAGCAACTCTTCCTCAGCCTGGCCTGACAAATCCGCTTCGATACGTAGAGGCTCTCATCAACACGCAACGAATCCGCAACGGATCCGAGGCACAACACCACAAGGAGACAACAATGTGTCGACCCACCACCTGCGAGGTATGCGGAAAGACCACCTGGAAGGGCTGCGGCAAGCACATCGACTCGGTGAAGGCCCAGGTGCCCGACGAACAGTGGTGCAATAAGGAGCACACCGACGAGGAGTATGCCGCCGCCCGCGAGAAGCGTGGCCTCCTCGGACGTTTCTTCCGCTGAGCGGACGCCCCGCGCAGGAATGACAGTGAGGGGGCGGCACCCCTCGTGTCCACGTAACGCATCTGGAGGTTGCCAGCAGTGCTATGGGATCGCATCGCCCCGCTCTATGACTTTTTCGAGAACGCGTTCAACCGTAAGGTCTACGACATGACGGGCCCGGCGGTCGCGTCGCTCCTCGGCCCCTGCGACGAGGTCCTCGAATGCGCGTGCGGAACCGGGGGCATCAGCGTCGCCGTTGCCCGCGTGTGCAAGCGCCTGGTCGCGACCGACTACTCCGAGGGGATGCTCCGTCGGGCGCGCACGAAACTCGCCGCGTGCGGCAACGTCCTCGTCGAAAAGGCAGACATCACGGCCCTGCCCTACGAGGATGACTCCTTCGACGCCGCCGTCGCCGGCAACGTCCTCCACCTCCTACCCGAACCCGCCGATGCCCTCGCCGAGCTCAGGCGAGTCGTCAGGCCCGGAGGCATGATCATCGTCCCCACCTACCTGAGCGCCACGCGCAGGGGCCGTGGCCCGATCGTCGCAGTCCTCGCCCGCCTTGGCCTGACCTTTCACGAGGAGTTCGATGCGGACTCCTATCGCGCCTTCTTCGAGGCAATGGGCTACACGGATGTGAGCTACCGCGTCTTGCGCGGCGCCATGCCCTGCGCGATTGCTTCCTTCGTCAATCGCGACCCCGAGTGCTAGGCGTCCCGCGGGTGTCGCCCACCCATCGATCCTTTGCGTCTTGGGCGGGGCCGAGCGTGATGTTCGGTCATCCTGTCACACCCACGCTCCCCAATATTTTCCTCGTGGAAGGAGTAGCATCGGGGCGAATGGAGGTGCGTCATGGCCTTTGATGTCAAGAAGGAATACAGGGAACTCTACGTCCCGCGGAAGGGACCGAGCATCGTCGAGGTGCCGCGCATGACCTACGTGGCGGTGCGCGGCAGTGGGGACCCGAACGAGGAGGATGGCGCCTACAGGCAGGCAATTGCCGTCCTGTACGGGATCTCCTACGCGATCAAGATGAGCAAGAAGGGGGAGCGACAGATCGACGGCTATGTCGACTTCGTCGTCCCGCCGCTCGAAGGCTTCTGGTGGCAGGACGACGTGACCGGCGTCGACTACGCACACAAGGAATCCTTCAACTGGATCAGCGTCATCCGTCTTCCCGACTTCGTAGGCCGCGAGGACTTCGACTGGGCCGTCGCAGAGGCGACCCGCAAGAAGAAGCTGGACTGCTCCTCGGCCGAGTACCTGACGATCGACGAGGGAACGTGCGTGCAATGCATGCACGTCGGCAGCTACGACACTGAACCCGCAACCGTCGAGGCCATGCACGCCTACATGGAAGAACACGGCTACGCGCTCGACCTCACCGAGGCGCGCCTGCATCACGAGATCTACCTGAGCGACGCGCGCAAGGTTGCACCCGAGAAGCTCAAGACCGTCATTCGACACCCCATCGCGCCCGCGACAACCGCAGCCTCTGCGCAGGGGCAACCGCGTCACTGACCGGGTGCTAGGTACTCCGGTGACTCACGCCCCTCCCGCAAGCTGCTGGCCGCTGGGCGCCGGTGCCGGTAGTGTTGGCTTGTTCACCGTATAACGCGAAGGAGTAGATCATGCTAGTGGTGACGACCCCAACGGTCGAAGGCGCGCCCATCAAGCAGTACATCGGGATGGTCTCGGGAGAAACGTTCGCCGGCGTCAACATGTTCAAGGACTTTGGCGCGAGCCTGTCGAACATGTTCGGCGGACGTGCCTCCCAGTACGAGGAAGAGATCGGCAACGCCGCAGCGACCGCCGTCAACGAGATGTGCGCACGCGCCCAATCCATGGGAGCAAACGCCGTCGTGGGGGTGAAGGTCGACTATTTCACGGCAGGCGCGGACAATGGCATGCTCGCCGCGATCGCGACGGGCACGGCCGTCATCCTGTGACCCGTGCGGTCGATACTCCGACCGCGCGAATGAGTCCGCCGACCGGCTTTCCGGGCACCTCGTCCGTGAGCCAGTCGGCGGACTCACTGCGTTCCCGTGCCGCGCCGGGGGCGCGAGGGCCCCTCGCCGAGGAGAATAGAAACTTACCTCATGCAATAGTTATGTAGGCGCCACTAAGTTGAGGCATGGTACCCTGATTAAGTCTCGGGGTAAAGGGATTGACGCATGCTGAGAACAAAGCCGACGAGATCTTTGCAGTAACGGGCGGCCGCCCTACCCTTAACGCTGGGTGAGGCCGCCGTGGTGGCACCGACGCCCACTTCCAGATGTCAACCAAGTGAGCCATAGATGTCCCATCGAAAGATCTCGGCGCTGGTGCTGGCAACAGTCGGCGCCCTCGCCATGACCACCGTGAGCATTCCGGCGTCCTTCGCGGCCGACGCACCAGACGGGGCCGAGCGCAACGACTCGACGTCGGGCGCTGCCCAGTCGGATCCCCCCGCCTCGTCGGGCGACGTGCCTTTGGACGCCAGCGCGCAATCGGAAGCCCCCCAGGAGGGCGGTGAAGAGAACCCGACCACCTCCGCGGATAGCTTCCCGGCCGACGACACGCCGACGACGATCATCGTCCAGCTGCGAGAAGGCAGTGTCGGAATCCCGTGGTACCGCCGAATCTTCGGCCTGAGTTCCTCGACCAAGCACCAGGAAGTCAAGGACCGCATCGAAGCCTCGGTCCAGGCGGTCGTGCCCGGCGCGGACGTGACGGACGTGCGAGACTACACCCGCGCGCTCGACGGCTTCGCCATCGAGGCCCCTGCCTCGTCCCTCGACGCCATCAGGGCCACCGAGGGCGTCAAGGCCGCCTTCATCGAGCGTCACCACAAGCCGATGGTCGTCGAGGGCGATGCCGAGACGACGGCCGCGCAGGCGGTGGACCCCTCCCTGCAAAACGCCTCCTCCCTGGAGATGACGCGCGCCAACCAGACGACCCAGAAGGGCAACAAGCAGGTCATCGAGGTCATCGACACCGGCATCGAGGCCACCCACCAGGCGTTCTCCGGCTCCATGGACGGCGTTGACGTGCGCATGACGCAGGCCGACGTTCAAGCCTTCGCTCGCACGCTCACCCACGGGAAGAGCGGCGCCTACATCAACAAGAAGATCCCCTTCGTCTACGACTACGCCGACAACGACGCGGACGTTCTTCCCGCGTCCAGCAAGGATCTCTCACACGGCACGCACGTCGCGGCAATCGCAGCCGCCAACGCCGCCGACCTGCAGGGAACCGCCCCCAACGCCCAGATCATCGTGGCCAAGGTAGCCTCCGACAAGGACGGTTCGATCCCGGACAGCACCGTGCTCGCCGCCCTTGACGACGCCGTGGTCATCAGGCCAGACTCGATTAACCTCTCCCTGGGTGAAGACGCGGGCATGGGCACCGAGGCCGGCACCGTCTACGCGGACGTCTACAAGAACCTCGCGAACGCGGGCGTCACCGTCAACGCAGCCGCCGGCAACTCCTACTCCAGCGCCTACTCCAACAAGAGCGGCAAGAACAAGCCCTACGCGAGCGACCCTGACGTTGGCACGCTGTCCGAACCCGCATCCTACGGCTCGACCCTGGCCGTGGCCTCGGTCAACAACCAGGATGCCCTGCACTACCTGAGCGTTGGCGAGCGCAAGGTCGTCTACCAGAAGTCGCGCGGACTCAAGGACGCGTTCGTTCCCAGCCTCCTCGACATCGCCGAGGGAACTTACAGCCTCGTCTACGCCGGCAACGGCGACGCGGCCGCGCTGAGCAAGCTCGTCGCCGAGCACCCCGGCGACCTCTCGAAGGTGATTGTGCTCGAGGACCGCGGAGGCTCCGATAGCGCCACCGGCGCCGACATGACCCACGAGGCCAAGGTCAAGGGACTCACCCAGCTGGCCTCCACGCCTGCCGCGCTCATCATCGGTGACTCCGAGGTCGCCGAGAACCCCTACGTGGCCACCATCGAATCCACCCACACGATGCCGACCGTGACGATCACGAAGAGGGAGAAGGACGCGCTCATCGAGGCCATCACGGCCAGCGAGTCCGGTTCCATCTCCATCGCCAACCCGCACGCGGGCGTCCTGCTCGCATCGACCAACCCCTCGGTCTCCGACTTCACGTCGTGGGGCGTGACCCCCGACCTGAAGCTCAAGCCCGAGATCGCGGCTCCCGGCGGCAACATCGTGGCCGCCGTCCTGGGCAACACCTACCGTGCGATGTCCGGCACCTCCATGGCGACCCCGCAGGTAGCGGGCATCGCCGCTCTCGTGCGCCAGCGCGTGGGCGAGGATCCGGCCTTTGCCGCGATGTCGGACGCTGACCGGGCCGCGGTCGTCACCGCCCTCATGATGGGTACCGCCCACCCCCTGCTCGACATCGACCAGAACAACGGCACCTACTACTCGCCGCGCCGCGTGGGCGCGGGCCAGGTGGATGCCCTCGCGGCCACGACGACGAGCGTCTACCCCTCCGTCGAGGGTGCCGAAAACCCGTGGCGTCCCAAGGCGGACCTGGGTGAGGGCACGAACGGATGGACCTTCCAGGTCACCCTGACGAACGTCTCCGACACCGCCCACACCTACACCCTGGGTGGCCAGGCCCTGTCCGAGATCGTCGACGGCGAGCTCTTCACCGAGCACTCGAAGAACTGGGCAGGCCAGGGAATCGACCTGACCTTCTCCAGCGAGAGCGTCACCGTCCCCGCGAAGTCGTCGGCCACCGTGACCGTCACCGTGAACCCGCAGGCGGCCTTCGCCACCTACGCGAGCACCAACGCGCCCAAGGGCACCTTCATCGACGGTGCCGTCACCTTCACGAGCGCCGATGGTGCCCCCGACCTCACCGTTCCCTACATGGGCTTCTACGGCTCCTGGGGCTCACCCGCCGTCTTTGACGCCAAGTGGTTCGACGGCACGACCAACGCGGTCCACTCCTGCGCCTCGACGCTGCTCAACCCCGCGACCGAGGTACCCCTCGGCGCGCTGAACCCGCTCGTCGGCCAGGAGATCGACGACGTGCGCGCGGTCGACCCCGCGTACTTCATCATGTCGCGTTCGGCGCTGCCCGACGCCCCCTCCCGTCTCCTGCCGCGCACCTGCCTGCTGCGTAACTCCCCGAAGGTGACCTACACCTACACGAACGAGGCCGGCGACGTCGTGCGCGAGTACACCTTCGAGCGCGCCCGCAAGTCCCTGTTCAACTATCACGCCAGCAGGATCGAGCCCATCGAAAGCCAGGAAGGCAACAACCCCGTCTTCGACGGATTCGACAAGGACGGCAAGGAGCTGCCCGCGGGCCGCTACAAGCTGACGATCGACGCGGCCTCGGTCGCTCCCTCGAGCGTCTCCCAGCAGATGACCTGGGACTTCACCCTGGACACCCAGGCTCCCGTCATCTCCAACCTGGTCGTGACCGGCGAGGGGGACGCGCGCGTCGTCTCCTTCGACGTCGCCGACAACTCGCCGCTGGCGGGCATCGCCTTCTCCGAGTCGCCGACCTCGCGTCACTACTACGACGAAAAGGAGGCCGTGGGTGCCAACCGCCAGGCCGACGGCACCTACGCCAAGCACTACGAGATCAAGTGGGCAGACCTCATCGACCGCGCGGATTCCTCCGACCCGGCGACCGCCTACCTCTTCGCGTGGGACTGGGGCAAGAACCAGGCGCGTCAGGTGATCCGCTTCCGCACGATCCCGATGACCTCCCTGTCCGTGACGCCCGAGTCTTCCTCGGTCGTCGCGGGCGAGACGGTTGCGCTGAGCGCCTCCTATGAGCCGGCCAGCGCCAACGTTACCGACCTCGTGTGGACCTCCTCGAACGAGGCCGTGGCCACCGTGAACGACAACGGCGAGGTCCAGACGCTGGCCGCCGGCGACGCGACGATAACCGCGACCGACGCCTCCCAGTCGACACTGTCCGCAAGCGCGCAGGTCCACGTGCGTACGATCTCCGAAGATGCGGGGATTGAGGTCGCTGAGGCGGCGGTGAGCGTCAAGGTGGGTGAGAGCGCCCCCGTGAAAGCGTACCTGGCGCCCTCACTCAAGGACCGCGCTGTGACGTGGAGCGTGGAGCCGGCCGACCTGGCCACCGTTGTCGCCGACACCGACACGCGCAAGGCGACGCTGACCGCCGGCGATCACGCGGGTTCTGGCACGCTCACCGCAACCGTCACGACACAAGCGGGCGCGGCAAAGTCAGCATCGGTACCCGTGACGGTGCGCTCAGCTGACGCCGATGATTTCGAGATCACCGACGACGGCGTCCTCGTGGCGTACAAGGGATCGGCCACGGAGGTGACGATCCCCGACACCGTGACCTCCATCGGCGAGCGTGCCTTCGCGAGCTCACCCGTGAAGAAGGTGACGATCCCCGCCACCGTGCGCTCGATTGGGAAGGAAGCCTTCATCTACGGCTCCCTGACGTCCATCTCTTTCCAGGACGATGAGACCCACCCTGCCCAGCTCACAACGATCGGTGATCGCGCCTTCGCGAACACCGGCCTTGAGGCGATCGCTCTGCCTCGCTCCGTGGTGACGATCGGCGCTGAGGTCTTCGACTACAACTCGGCGCTGACCACCATCAAGCTAGGCCCCAGCGTTGCCGCCGACTCGGTCACCTCCGGATACAGCGAGCTTCCTGCCCTGACGAGCGTTGAGGTCGATCCCGCCAACCCGAACTTCGACGGCGTCGACGGCGTCCTGTACTCCAAGGACCGCACGCGTCTGATCCTGTACCCGGCTGCCAGGAACACCGGCGGCACGTACACCGTTATGGATGGCGTCCACGCGATCGCGAACAAGGCGTTCCAGAAGGCAGGCCTCACGGGCGTGACCCTGCCGGCCTCGCTGCGCGCAATCGGGGACGAGGCATTCCGCCTCTCCGCGCTGACGTCGGTGACCCTCCCGGAGAAGTTCGAGACCGTGGGCACCTGCGCCTTCTGCTCAGCCGCCAAGCTCGAGACCATCGACCTGGGTGGCGCGATCTCCCTGGGAGGTAGTGCCTTCGAGAGCACTAGCTCCAAGGCCGTCAACTACCACCCCGAGCTCAACCGACTCACCACCATCGGTGACTTCGCCTTCAGCCGCACGGCCCAGTCCTTGGTCGCGCTGCCCGACTCGGTGACCAGCGTTGGAGAGCAGGCGTTCTCGGAGAGCACGGCGTTGACCTCGTTCCACATCGGCGCGGGTGTCACCTCCTTCGCCGAGACCGCTCTGTACAACGATCGCAAGATCGCGACGCTGACGGTGGGCGGTGACAACCCCGTGTATTCGGCAGATCGCAACGTCTTGTACCGCACGGGAGAAGACGGCCTGCACCTGATGCTCTCCCCGGCCGCCAACACGCTCACCGACTACGCGGTGCGCGCGGGCACGGTCGAGATTGGCGCCTCGGCGTTCGCCAACAACAAGTCACTCACACGCGTCGTACTGCCCGAAGGGGTCACGACCATCGGTGACGACGCTTTCGCGGGCTGCACAGCACTGACAGACCTGGTCATTCCGGACTCGATGGAGCGCTCGAGTGGCGTTGTGGGTAACTCCCTGGAGGTCGTCGAGTACGGCACCAAGATCCGCTCGATCCGCATGGAAGGCAGCTGGGTGCCGATGCCGCGCCGCATCGTCGTGCGGGGAGGCCAGGACGGCTCCTTCGTGTACGACGGACGCCCGACCAACGGGCGCCGCCAGAGCGCCTTCTTTGGCGAGGGAATGACGAGTGTCTCCTTCGGCGTGGACGTCCCACGCGTCCTCGTCCTACCGTCGACGCTCACCCGCCTCGTTCTGGAGACAGAGCTAAGCGAGGAGAAAAAGGACGACACCCACGTATACGTTGCCGCGACCGAGGGAGAGCCGGCGTGGAACGTTGCCAAGGCAGCCCTTGACGCGGCCGGGATTGACGCCTCGCACCTGCACGCCTACGTCCTGGCGTCGGTGGGCCTATCGGGGACGAACATCGCCGAGGCCGGGGGATCGTACACGTACACGGGCGAGGTCGGTGCGTCGGTTGACGTAACCGCTACAGCCACCGGCGGCATTGCGGGCACGCACGAGGTCCGCGCCGTGCAGGTTGGCGCCGACGGCGCGCAGACGCTTGTGCGTGACTGGACCACGCTGACCGATGGCGAGGACCGCGCTGCCACCGCCTCGGCGACCTTCCCGTGGACCCCGTCGAGTGCGGACGTGCGCCTGAGCGTCCAGGTCCGCGACGCCTCGTACCTGACGAACACGGTGGTTGTGAGCCTTCCGGGAGCACCTACGCCGGACCCTGCCCCAACCCCGAACCCCGATCCCGCGCCCAAGGCCGGTCAGTGGGTCAGTGATTCGCGTGGTTGGTGGTATCGCTATTCTGATGGTTCGTACCCGGTGAGTGAGAGGGTTGCGATTGGTGGTCAGGTTTATCGTTTTGGTGCTGATGGGTATATGCGTGTCGGTTGGGTGAGTGAGCAGGGGTCGTGGTTCTTCCATGGTGGCTCGGGTGCTGAGGTGTCGGGCTGGGTGAAGGATGGTGGCTCGTGGTATTACCTGACGCCCGGCAGCGGTGCGATGGCGACCGGCTGGCTTGATCTTGGTGGTACCTGGTACTACCTGGCTCCGGGCAGCGGTGCGATGGTGACCGGGTGGCTTGATCTTGGTGGTACCTGGTATTACCTGGCTTCGGGCAGTGGCGCGATGGTGACCGGCTGGGTGAAGGACGGTGGCTCGTGGTACTACCTGACGCCCGGTAGCGGCGCGATGGCCACGGGTTGGGTCCAAGACCGTGGCTCGTGGTACTACCTGACGCCCGGCAGTGGCGCGATGGTGACCGGCTGGATTCGTATTGACGGCCAGTGGCACCACTTCACTGCTTCGGGTCGTTGGGTCGGCTGAGTGTGTGAGGGTTCGCGCCCCCCGGGATGTTTCCCGGGGGGCGCGGCGTTGTGTGGTTGGTTGTGGTGGTGGGGAGTCTCAGGGTTTTTTCAGGTTGTGTTGGTGGTGTGGTCAGGTTGGGTTTGTAGGGTGGGGGTCATAAGGGAATACGGCACAGGCCGGTGGGGCTTGGGTGATGCCGACGAGATGACTGTGAGGTGCCTTCTGGGAGTACTTGTACTGTGTTGATGGGATATGCCGTGGGGCCGACCGATGGGTCGGCCCCACGGCATGTCTGTGGTGGGGTGAGGGGGTGTGGCGTTGTGTGTGCCTGCCGCTGGTGGTTCTCCTCAGAGTCGCTCGACCCCGGCGTCCCATGCGGCGCGCATGGGGTTGGCGTCGGCGACCAGCTGATCGACACGCAGATCCGCGCTACCACTCCCCGAGAATCATTGTCACGTGGTCGAACAACCGTGTAGCCGGATCCCCGCAAACGCCATGTAACAAGCGATATCCAGGATGAACGGGTACTTTACAACTGGACACACTCAGGGATAATAGGAGGCGAGTAGTGACGCTCATTCTCCTTTCCGCCCCCCTCAACACAGGGAGTAGCAGATGTCTCACCGAAAACTACCCGTCCTGGCCTTAGCGGCTTCCGGAGCCCTCTTTCTTACGACGATCGGCGTTCCCGCGGCGCTTGCCTCCGACTCTGGCGTGGCTCACGGCGCCAGCCTCGTGCAGAAAGCCGAGGCGACCGGCCCGGCGATCGATGTTCCCGTCACCTCGTTGAGCCTATGGCCCGACCGGACGGTGCTCGTTCCCGGGCAGCAGATCACCGTGGGCGCTGAGTACGACACACGCACCGCGCAATCCGGCGAGGTGACGTGGAGCTCCTCGGACGAGTCCGTCCTCAGCGTCGAAGGCCACGGCCGTGTCACGGCCAAGGGGGTCGGCAGTGCGGTCATCACCGCAACAGACAACAACGATTCCTCCATGATAGCCACCGCCTCGATCCAGGTTCGCTCCGTTACCGAGGAGACCGGCATCGAGCTGTCGGAGTCCTCGCTCACCCTCACGGCCGGCCATAGCGCGATCCTCAATCCCCTCCTGGCCCCCTCGCTGCGAGGCGCCGCGGTGTCGTGGTCGATCGAACCATCCTCACTCGGTCGAGTCTCTCCCAACTCCGACGGGGTCATGGTCTTTTTCACGGCCTTTGATCAGCCCGGCAGCGGAACGCTGAGCGCCACGGTGACGACAATGGCAGGAACGGCCAAGAGCGCCACCATCCCGGTGCAGGTTGACCCCGACATGACGGGCGACTTCGTCATTGACGACAAAGGAGTCCTCACCGATTACAAGGGCAAGGACACGGACGTCACGATCCCCGACAACGTGACGACGATCGGCCGCCACGCCTTCTCGGGGTCCCACGTGGAGAACATCTGGGTGCCGGCGAGCGTGACCGATATCGACGAGGAGGGTTTCGGGGCGAATAGCTACCTGAAGACGATCACCTTCCAGGACGACGATGCTCACCCCTCTCGACTCACCTCGGTGGGCAACCGAGCCTTCACTCGCACGAGCCTGAAGGAGGTGGCCCTGCCACGTTCCGTCGTGCAGATCTACGACGAGGCCTTCGCCGAGATGCACGAGCTGACCTCCGTTCGCCTCGGGCCCAACGTGGCCGCCGGGCAGCTGACCTATGGTTTCATCCACTCCCCGAACCTCGTCTCCATCGAGGTGGACTCCACCAACCCCAACTACGCGAGCGTCGACGGCGTCCTGTACACCAAGGATCACTCACACCTCGTTGCATTCCCCCTCGGCAAGAACGTGGGGGGCTCGTACGCGGTTGTGGACGGAACCGTGACCATTGACGAGGGGGCCTTCGAGGAGGCCAAGCTGGAGTCGGTGACCTTCCCGAGCACGCTTCGTCACGTCGGATCGCGGGCGTTCGCTCACTCGTCCGTGACCGCGCTGAGCCTGCCAGACGCGTTCGAGACCATGGGGTCCATGGCCTTCTGGTACATGCCGCGCCTCGCGCGCCTCAACCTTGGGGGCGCACGGAAGGTCCCCCACAGCGCATTCCGATACAACAACGCCCTCGGCGAGGTGGACCTGCGCCCCGACCTGAACAGGCTGTCGGAGATCGGCGAAGGCGCATTCGAGGAGATCGCCGCCAGCTCTATCACGCTACCGGATTCAGTGCGGAGCATCGGTGAATCGTCGTTCGCTCGAAACCGGGCTCTGACCGAGCTCCATCTCGGCGCGTCGCTGGCCTCCATCGGGAACTATGCGCTGGCTGGGGACGACAACCTTGCGACCATCACAGTCAGCCCCAACAGCTCCGTCTATTCCGTCGACAGCGGGGTCCTGTACGCGAAGCTTCGCGGTGGTCGACAGCTGGCCCTTTCTCTTCCGACGAATACGGTCAGCGAGTTGATTGTTCCCGCTGACACGGTCGAGATCGCATCCTGGGCTCTGCGAAACAACACCGCCCTGCGGCGCGTCGTCCTGCCCGAAGGGCTGACATCCATCGGCTACGGAGCCTTCGACGGGTGCTCCAACCTGACGGAGCTGGTCATCCCCGATTCCGTCGAGGTGTCCAGGGGGGTTGTGAACACCGGCTTGGACACCGTCGAGTACGGGACGAAGGTCCGAGACGTATGGATGACGTCGAGGGGAGTGCGCATGGCCCGCCACATCATCGTGCGCGGGGGAATCGACGGGTCCTTCTACACCGACGGTGATGCCACGAATGGACGACCCGAGAGTGCGTTCTTCGGCGAAGGCATGACCACCATCGAGTTCATGACCGAGGCGCCTCGCGTCCTCGTGCTCCCCTCGACCGTTGCGCGCCTTGCCATCGAACCGTTCCCGCGAGGAGGTCGGCAGCCCGATAGTGAGGTCTATGTCGCCGCCTCCGAGGGCTCGCCAGCATGGTCGGTCGTGAAGGCGGCAATGGCTGAGGCGAAGATTGATGCGTCTCACCTGCACGTCTATAACCCTGCGCAGCTGACGCTCTCCGGTGAGGGCGTGAGCGCGGTCGGCGACGGCTACACGTTGCGCGGCTCGGTCGGAGCGTCGGCCACGGTGAGGGTCTCAATGGAAGGGGGCGTGGCGAGCGGCCGCGAGACGCGCGTCGTGCGCGTGGAAGCGGATGGATCCGACACCGTCGTCCAGGATTGGAGCGCGATGACGAGCCAGCCGGACGGGTCATCCTCTCTGTCATACACGAGGCTCCTCTCCTCTCAGTACGAGCGGCTGCGTGTCGACGTGCGTGATGCCACGCGCATCGTGCGGTCGGTGACGCTCTCGGTCGAGAATGCGCCCGCGCCACCCAACGAGGACCCCTCGCCGACGCCACGAGAAGGAACGTGGACGTGGAGCGTGCGCGGCTGGTGGTATCGCTACGCTGACGGTTCCTACCCGGTGAGTGAGAAGCTCACGATCGGTGGCCAGGTCTATCGTTTCGACGAGGGAGGCTACATGCGTACCGGCTGGGTGAGCGACGAGGGCGTCTGGTATTACCATGGCGGCTCCGGGGCGCAGGTGAGCGGCTGGGTGCTTGACGGCCTGTCCTGGTATTACCTGGCTCCAGGTAGCGGTGCGATGGTGACGGGTTGGGTCCAAGATCGTGGCTCGTGGTACTACCTGGCCCCCGGCAGCGGCGCGATGGCCACGGGTTGGCTCAAGGATGGTGGCTCGTGGTACTACCTGATGCCCGGTAGCGGTGCGATGGCCACGGGGCGCGTGCTCATCGGTGCGTCGTGGTATCGCTTTGATGAGTCGGGTCGATGGGTCGGCTGATTGCGTGAGGGTCCGCCCCCCGGGAGGTCTTCCGGGGGGCGGACCTGCGTGTGGTCGTGGGTGAGTGGGACCGACCGATGGTTCGCCTCACGGCGTGTCTGAGCCCCCTCAGGCCCCGGTGTCGGCATGAAAAATTGCCAGTTGCCGGAGAATTCCTCAGCTTGTGACAAGCACAAGCGTGGTCGCGAGTTGATAAGTAGCGCAAATGCATACTGCACAACTGGAAAAAGTTGCGCATAATGGGAGGGGCGCCGCTTCGTGCGTACCATCCTTCAAACGTCCGTCAACATAGGGAGTCATTGATGTTTCCTCGAAAGTCTTCGACCCTGGCTCTAGTGGTGGCTGGGGCCTTATCTCTCACCACGGTCAGTGTTCCGGCTGCGCACGCAACCGGCGTTGATGCGATGGTGCAGAGCCACACCGTCCAGTCAACCGAGATTGTGCGGCCCACCCGCGATGTCCCGGGCGCCTCTCTGAGCGTCTGGCCCGGGGACGCGGCTCTTGCTCCCGGGCAGACACTGACGCTGGAAGCAACCTACGACACGGGAACCCCTGGCGGCTCCCACGTGACGTGGAAAACCTCCGATAGCTCGTTGGCAACCGTGGATGACAACGGCCTCGTGACGGCCGTGGGCCCCGGTGAGGTCGCGGTCATCGCTACCGACAAACAGGACTCCTCCATCGAGGCGGTCAGCTGGATTCGGATTCGCTCCGTTTCCGAAGACGCCGGGATCGAGCTGTCCGAGTCTGGGGTGACTCGCACCCCGGGCAAGAGCGTGTTCCTGAACGCCCTGCTCTCTCCCTCGTTCCTGGGGCGCCCGGTTGAGTGGACCGTGAGTCCCGCGACGCTGGGAACCGTCGAGACGGGTCCGAACGAGCAGACAGCCATCCTGACAACCTCGGATCAGCCTGGCAGCGGGACTCTCACCGCAACCGTCACGTCGCAGGGGGGCCAGAAGAAGACCGTCTCGATTCCCCTCACTGTTGTCGCCGCTCCCCAATCCTCCGACGACTTCATCATCAACGACAGCGGCGTCCTCACCGGCTACCGGGGAAGCGCCACGGACGTCGTCATTCCTGATGGCGTCACGGAGATCGGTCGTCGTGCCTTCGACGGTCACGAGCTCGACAGCGTCTGGGTGCCCGCCAGCGTGCAGACCCTCGCAGAAGAGGCATTCTACGGCGCGAACCTGAAGAAGATCACCTTCCAGGATGACGACGAGCACCCCTCGCAGCTCACGTGGGTAGGCAGCCAAGCATTCGCCTATTCGACGCTCGAAACAGTGTCCCTGCCGCGCGCGGTCAAGGACGTCGACAACTACGCGTTCTCCTACATGGACTACCTGACCTCGGTTCGCCTCGGCCCCAACGTCTCCTCGACGAGGCTCTCCGACGCCTTCGTGCGTTCCCCTCGCCTGACGAGCATCGAGGTCGACGAAGCCAACGCCACTTACGCCAGCGTCGACGGCGTCGTCTACTCTAAGGACCGCGCGACCCTGGTGGTCTTCCCATCGGGCAAGAACGCCACAGGATCGTACGCGGTGCCCGAGGGGACAACAACGATCGGCGTCGGCGCCTTCGCCGTCGCACAGCTGGAGTCTGTGACCCTGCCGGACTCGTTGCGCGAGGTCGCCTCCCGCGCCTTCGAACGGTCCTCCATCACGGCCGTGGCCTTACCCGACGCCTTCGAGACGGTCGGCGAGCGAGCATTCTGGTACATGCCCCAGCTCACGCGCGTTGACCTGGGTGGAACCGTGAAGGTCTCGGACAGCGCCTTCTACAGCAGCGGCGTGACCGAGGTGAACCTGCGCCCGGACCTGAACCGCCTCACCGAGATCGCCGACGGCGCGTTCAACTGGACCTCGGCCAGCTCGATCACCCTCCCCGACTCGGTGACGACGATCGGCAAAGAGGCGTTCGCGAACAACGCGGCCCTGACCACGTTCCACCTGGGTGCCTCGGCCCAATCCCTCGGTGACTTTGCTCTGGGTGAGGACAACAACCTCACGGAACTCAGCGTGAGCCCCTCCAACACCGAACTCTCGGTGGAAAGTGGGGTCCTCTACCAGAAGATCAGTTCCGGTCGTCGTCTGCTCCTGTCCCTGCCGACAAACAGCGCCACCGAGTACAAGGTGACCTCGGGAACCACCGAGATTGCCCCCTGGGCCTTTGCTCACAACACCGCGCTGCGACGCGTGGTCCTCCCCAAGGGACTGACGACCATCGGCTACGGCGCGTTCGACGGGTGCTCGAACCTGATCGACCTGTCCATCCCCAACTCCGTTCGGGTGTCCGAAGGGGTTATCAACACGGGGCTGGATACCGTCGAATATGGAACGAAGATCCGCAGCATCGAAATGAACGCACGCGATGCTCGTATCGCTCGGCACATCATCGTGCGCGGGGGAGTCGAGGGATCCTTCTACACGGAAGGTGCAGCCTCCAACGGCCGTCCCGAGAGCGCGTTCTTCGGTGAAGGCATGACGAAGATCGAGTTCATGACCCAGGCTCCCCGCATCCTGGTCCTGCCCTCCAGCCTCAAGGAACTCGTGCTTGAACGCTTCCCGGAAGGCGGGACGAACAAGGATACCGACGTCTACGTCGCGGCTCCGCAAGGATCCGACGCGTGGGAAGTCGCCAGCGCCGCGATGAAGGACGCGGGGATTGACGCGTCCCACCTGCACGTCTACAAGCCCACGCGGGTCACCCTGTCCGGTCAGGGAGTCGGCGAGTCGCGGGACGGATACAAGCTCAGCGCCTCCGCGGGCACTCCGGCCACCGTGAAGGTCTCGGCAGAGGCGGGCGTATCCGGCGGGCGTGAGATGCGCGTCGTCCAGATGAACGCGGATGGCTCCAGGAAGGTGCTGCAGAACTGGACCGCCATGTCCACCAGTTCCGATGCGCTTTCCGCGGCCCTGTCCTACACTTGGACGCCTACCGATGGCCAGGCACGCCTGCGCATCTACGTGCGCGACGGCTCACGCATCGTTCGCGCGACGACGTTGACGGTCGACGGCACGTCTGCTCCGAGGAACGGCAAGTGGATGTCGGATTCGCGTGGGTGGTGGTATCGCTATTCTGATGGGTCGTATCCGGTGAGTGAGAGGGTCACGATTGGTGGTCAGGTTTATCGTTTTGGTGCCGATGGGTATATGCGTGTCGGTTGGGTGAGTGAGCAGGGGTCGTGGTTCTTCCATGGTGGCTCGGGTGCTGAGGTGTCGGGCTGGGTGAAGGATGGTGGCTCGTGGTATTACCTGACGCCCGGCAGCGGTGCGATGGCGACCGGCTGGCTTGATCTTGGTGGTACCTGGTACTACCTGGCTCCGGGCAGCGGTGCGATGGTGACCGGGTGGCTTGATCTTGGTGGTACCTGGTATTACCTGGCTTCGGGCAGTGGCGCGATGGTGACCGGCTGGGTGAAGGACGGTGGCTCGTGGTACTACCTGACGCCCGGTAGCGGCGCGATGGCCACGGGTTGGGTCCAAGACCGTGGCTCGTGGTACTACCTGACGCCCGGCAGTGGCGCGATGGTGACCGGCTGGATTCGTATTGACGGCCAGTGGCACCACTTCACTGCTTCGGGTCGTTGGGTCGGCTGAGTGTGTGAGGGTTCGCGCCCCCCGGGATGTTTCCCGGGGGGCGCGGCGTTGTGTGGTTGGTTGTGGTGGTGGGGAGTCTCAGGGTTTTTTCAGGTTGTGTTGGTGGTGTGGTCAGGTTGGGTTTGTAGGGTGGGGGTCATAAGGGAATACGGCACAGGCCGGTGGGGCTTGGGTGATGCCGACGAGATGACTGTGAGGTGCCTTCTGGGAGTACTTGTACTGTGTTGATGGGATATGCCGTGGGGCCGACCGATGGGTCGGCCCCACGGCATGTCTGTGGTGGGGTGAGGGGGTGTGGCGTTGTGTGTGCCTGCCGCTGGTGGTTCTCCTCAGAGTCGCTCGACCCCGGCGTCCCATGCGGCGCGCATGGGGTTGGCGTCGGCGACCAGCTGATCGAAACGCAGATCCGCAATGTCAATCACCTCGCCGAGAGCGAAGCGCGCCTCGCGCGCCGGAGAGTGCTCGACTCGGCGCCAACCGGACTCCAGCAGGTGCTTGCGATCCACCACGTTGTCCGCACAGATCACCAGCGGGCGATTGAACTTGTCACGGTAGGCCGTGGATAGGGCCCGCAGCTCCTCGGCTTCCTCATCGGTCACATCGCCGACCGACAGCGCAGACAGATCGGAGCTCGACTGCTCGTCGCCCTGCCCGTCGAGAACGAGCGACACGACGTCCGTGTAGGACGCGATGAGTTCCTCGGCCTCGTCGGGAGCGGCCGTGAGCACGGCATCCTCGAAGGAGGAACGCAGCTCGCTCACCGATGCGAAGGGGCGGGACTCCCACGCGCGCTCAACCGGCCACGTGTGCTGAGAGAACATGACGGAGAAGGTGGAGACGAACTCGCTGCGGTCCATCGCGTTGACGTCGTCCAGGTTGATCTTCTTGCCATCAACGACGGCCACGTCCGGCGAGGCCTGACGTCCGACGTGGAAGAACAGGAGGTTGAGGATGATGGCCGTCAACGAGCCGATCGTGACACCGGATCCGAAAATGATCTGCAGCCAGGAGGGCATGACCGAGACGATCCCGGGTTTGAGAGTCACGAGGAGGGCAAGGCCGATTGACGTGGAGACGATGATGGCGTTGCGGGTGTCGCGCAGGTCGACCTTCGACAGGGTCTGGATGCCGACTACGGCGACGTTGGCAAACATTGCCAGGGAAGCCCCGCCAATGACGGGCTGGGGAATGGCAGCGACGATTGCGGCAGCCTTGGGGAGCAGACCGAGGATGATCATGATGACGCCCGCCGCCGTGACGACCCAGCGGGACTTTACGCGGGTGAGGCGCACCAGTCCCACGTTTTGAGCGAAGCAGGTGTAGGGGAAGGAGTTGAGGACGCCGCCCAGGAGCGTGGACAGTCCGTCGGCTCGCAGGGCGTTGGCAATGTCTCGCGGCGTGATGCGCTTGCCCACGACCTCGCCCGTGGCAAAGACGTCGCCTGTCGTCTCGACGGCGGTGACCGCCATGACGATGATCATCGCGAGGATCGCGGTCGCCGAGAAACGAGGCAGGCCGAAGTAGAAGGGCGTGGTGACGCCCAACCAGGAGGCCTCGCCCACGCCGGAGAAGTTCGTCTTGCCCATCGCGAAGGCGAGCGCCGTCATGATGAGCAGCGCGAGGAGGACCGAGAGGGTGCCCATGAAGCCCTTGAAGAGACGCTGGATGATGACGATAATCGCGATCGTTCCGAAGGCGAAGCCGAGGGCCTCGAAGGTCGCCGAGGCTTTCGCCGAGTCGTCCGCTGCCTTGTCTGCCCAGGCAACGATGTCACCCGCCGAGACAGACAAGAGCGTCGTGCCCATGACCGTCAAGAGCGTGCCCGTAACGATCGGAGGGAAGAAGCGCAGAAGCTTGGCGAAGAATGGGGCGACGAGGAAAACGATGAGTCCAACCGCGATGATCGAGCCGTACATGGTGGCCAGGCCGGTCTTGGGGTCGGCACCCGGGGGCGTGGCTGCCGCGCCGATCGCGATCAGCGGCGAAACGGCGGTGACGGTGACACCCTGGATGAGGGGGAGCTTCACGCCGATGAAGCGGCCGATGCCGGCCGACTGGA
>ERZ773003.895-NODE-895-length-19775-cov-5.413895_pt1 | contig 19775 bp, 17 predicted proteins | sample MGYA00580668_ERZ773003 | MGnify/ENA primary metagenome ERZ773003 (study PRJEB29015, sample SAMEA2738002) | human oral metagenome | biome: human oral; feature: human-associated habitat; material: dental | place: China | collected 2126 ... | reverse complement strand
CGCCATCGGTGCCGCTGTGAATCCGCTGAAAATATGCGCGATATGAGCGATAAGGCTTGCGCTCGGCTGCGCGGGGGCGGTAGGGTGCATAGGGATAAATCACCCGTAAAAATTTTACGTTGACGCACGCGTTCCACGCACCGTCGCGTGTATGAACGCATCCGATGAAAGAAGCAGAACATGAGAGATAGTTTTAACCTTGCCGTGTATTGCGGCGCTACTATGGGCAATGACCCCGATTTTGCCGCCTGCGCCCGTGAGTTGGGAACCCTATGCGCAAAACGTGGCGTGGGGGTAGTTTATGGAGGCGGCCGCACCGGTCTGATGGGAACCGTCGCGGGCGCGACCCTGGATGCGGGCGGCAAAGTCTACGGCGTGGTCACCCACCAGCTCGTGGAGTGGGAGGGCGTGTACCCCGGGCAGACAACCCTCGATATTGTCGATACCATGCATCAGCGTAAGATCGCCATGATTAATAAGGCCGACGCCTTCGTTGCGATGCCCGGTGGCCCCGGAACTTTGGAAGAATTTTTCGAGGTATTTAGCTGGCAATTCCTCAAGATTCACACGAAGCCTGTGGCGCTCCTGAATGTTAATGGGTACTGGGATAAGCTCGTTGAGGCGATGCAATATATGGCTAGCACTGAGCTTTTACGCCCTTCATACCTGGAACGTTTGATTGTTGTTGACACTCCCGAAGAGCTTATGAAGGTGCTTAGGAAATAGCCCGTTGAAGTTCTGGAGAACCTAGCCCTTTACATGCCCGTAGCCTGAGTGCTGCGGGCGTTTTTGCATCACCCGTCAGATGAGATGTTCGCGCACGAACTAGTTTTTACCGCGCGCCCTGCTCAGAAGCGAAGAAAGCGGCAGAATATGCACAATAATCCATACGGGCGTGAGCGTCATCATCAGCATATAGAGAACCCGAATCAGGGACTCCATGTGAGGGTCTTCTGAGAGCATGCCCAGATAGACCGTCAACCCCAGTACCGCGCCAGTGGTGAGTGTCAAATAGAGCAATGCCCACAGCACTTCGGAACGGCTGGCGTGTCCGCGACCGAGCGTATAGAAACGGTAAAACCGCCCCACCGCCTGAAGGAACGAAGCACCTTCTAACGCCTGTGCGGGTTCACGAACAGCGGCTAGCGCCTCCTGCTCATCATCAACGCCGATTTCGCGCAGGGCATCGGGGGTATCCTGGAGAAGAAAAACGGGTTCTTCTTTGTGACGGTGTGTGCGTGCCATACCTCTAGGGTACCCGACGACGTGTAAAGGACAACGATGACAAAGACCCTTCTCATCACCTATTTCGGCCCGTTTCCCGGCGTGAGCGTGAACCCGAGCGGGGTAACAGCGCGGCAGGTGGCTGATGTACTTGCCGACGAATCTGCGGTACGGGTTGTAACCCGTGAGGTTCCGGTGAGCTATGCGGGTTCTTCAGAAGCTTTAGGGGAGATGCTGACCGATATTCGCCCGGATGCGGTGCTCAGCTTGGGCGTGGCAGTCGGACGGGATAAGGTGAGCTTTGAGAGGGTTGCTATCAACCTGGACTCCGCCGATATTGAGGATAATGACGGTGTGGTGCGTGTGGATGAGGCGATTACCTCGGATGGACGCGAAGCGTATTTTTCGACCCTGCCGGTGCGGGCAAGCTATGAGCGTTTGCGCGGTGTGGGGCTACCGGTTGAGATTTCGTACACCGCCGGAACTTATGTGTGCAACCACGTATTTTATGAGGTACACCGTATTCTGGAACGCCAGGGGCGGCGGATTCCTGCGGGGTTTGTGCATATTCCCGCCACGCAAGTCGATCATGAGTCCTCTGACGCACAGACAACGTTTACTGCGTATGCCGATGCTGGGGGAGTAGAGAGCGAATCGGTGCCGACTCTGCCTGAGGCGGTGGTCGCGCGCATCGTGGCGGAGCTGGTGCGTGACACCCTCAAGGTTATGTAGGCTCATCCATGCCGTAGAACTGGGAAGACGAGTGAAAGCGGCGGTTAAAACGCGGTGCCCCCGATGAGAAATTCATCGGGGGCACCGCGCATATTAGCCTAGAGCACTGCTACTTGCGGTGCTTAAGGTAGTAGTCGATCAGGGATGCGGTCGAAGAATCCTGGCGTGCCAGAACCTCGCGGTCGCCCTTGATAGCGGGCACCAGATCGAGCGCCAGCTTCTTGCCGAGTTCGACGCCCCACTGGTCGAAGGAATCGATACCCCACACGATACCCTGCACAAAGGTGATGTGCTCATAGAGGGCAATCAGCTCGCCCAGCACACGCGGGGTCAGGCGGGAGGCCATGATAGAGGTCGAAGGACGGTTGCCGCTGAAGATACGGGCGTTTACCACGTGCTCGGCGGTACCTTCGGCGCGTACCTCATCCTCGGTCTTGCCGAAAGCGAGCGCCTGAGTCTGTGCAAAGAAGTTTGCGAGGAAGAGTTCGTGCACATCCTGCTCGCCATCCTTGGTGGGGTGAGCCGGGTTGGCGAAGGCCAGGAAGTCCGCAGGGATAAGGCGGGTGCCCTGGTGGATAAGCTGGTAGAAAGCGTGCTGACCGTTGGTGCCGGGCTCGCCCCAGAAAACCTCGCCCGTGGAGTAGTCCACGAAGGAACCGTCGGCGCGCACGGATTTACCGTTGGACTCCATGGTAAGTTGCTGCAGATAGGCGGGAAAACGGTGCAGGTACTGGTCGTAGGGTAGAACCGCGTGGGTTTCGGCACCCAAGAAGTTCACGTACCATACGTTAAGCAAGCCCATGAGTACGGGCACGTTCTTTTCAAAGGGCGCAGTGCGGAAGTGCTCGTCCATGGCGTGGAAGCCCGCGAGGAATTCTTCGAATACCTTCGGGCCGAAGACGATGGCCAGCGAGGTACCGATCGCCGAGTCTACGGAGTAGCGACCGCCTACCCAGTCCCAGAAGCCGAAGGCATTTTCGGGGTCAATGCCGAAGGCAGCAACCTTATCGAGCGCGGTTGAAACGGCGATAAAGTGCTGAGCCACGGCTTCTTCTGCGGTTTTTCCCTGCAGGGCGTTCGCCTCGCCAAGCGCGGTGAGCAGCCAGTCGCGTGCCACACGAGCGTTGGTCAGGGTTTCTAGGGTGCCGAAGGTCTTCGAAGCAACGATGATCAGGGTAGTTTCGGGGTCAAGATCAGAAACTTTTTCGGCAACATCGGTCGGGTCGATATTTGAGATGAACCGTGCGGAAATCCCGGCATCGGCGTAAGGCTTAAGCGCCTCGTACACCATCACGGGACCAAGGTCAGAACCGCCAATACCAATATTCACCACGGTCTCGATGCGCTTGCCGCTCACGCCGGTCCACTCGCCCGAACGCACACGATCGGCAAAAGCGTAAATCTTGTTCAGAACGGCGTGAACATCGCTATCGACATCCTGCCCATCAACAACGAGGGCGGGGGAGTAGCCTTTGGGGCGGCGCAGCGCGGTGTGCAGAACCGCGCGGTCCTCGGTCACGTTAATGTGTTCGCCAGTGAACATAGCATCGCGGCGTTCGGCGAGGTTCACCTCTTCGGCGAGTTTGAGCAAAAGCTGCACGGTCTCTTCGGTAATGAGGTTCTTCGAGAGGTCTACGTGCAGGTCTGCGGCATCAAAACTAAATTTCTGGGCGCGGGAAGGATCCTGCTCGAACCAGGCTCGCAAATTCGGAGTGAGCGATGCTTTGTGCTGGGTTAGTGCTGACCACGCGCTGGTGGTCGTCGGGTTCGTAATAGTCATGGTTCTTATTTTCTCTCTTTCAACCCGGTGATGTCACCTTTATACAGGCGTTTACCTGAAGGTTTTGCGCGTTCTTGCGCTTTTGGTGACCACAACGTTTGGGTGCGGTGCATAATTCCCGCCAGGCATTATCCCATGAACGGCGCGCATTGGAGGGGAGATTTTACGAATCCTCAGGGTACCCTCAAGGGTTAGCAAACCGTCCCCTAAATGTACACGAAAACGCGCGTACATTTGGGAGAATACCGGTGGTAGACTGGGACGTCTTTATAGACCTGCCTCGGTGCATCCGGTAATGCGGGCACGAGCGATGCTGGCTTTTTGCATAGCGTGCGTGGAAGTTCTCGACGGCGCTGTGCATCATGAAAACTCACTCATAACTCACACATTCACTCCAGGATATTGTTTATGCCTATAAACCCGCTGCGGGGAATTCGTGTACCCGCTGCAGAGCATACCCCGCCGTATGAATCGTTCCTAGAATCTCGCGGATTCCGCCCCGAAATTCAGGGTTTGCGCGCCTTCGCCGTGCTTCTCGTGGTGCTTTACCACGTATGGATCGGCAAAGTCTCCGGCGGTGTGGATGTTTTTCTCTTCATCTCGGCTTTCTTGCTTTCGCTCTCGTTCATGCGGAAAATCAACGAGGGCAAACCGCTGAACCTGCTGGCCTACTGGACTCATGTGTTCGCGCGCCTGTTGCCTGCTGCAGCCGTGGTGATTGTGCTGACTCTTGCGGCTTCCTTAGCTATCTTGCCAGCGCTGTATTGGAACGCGCGCGCCGTTGATGCCCAAGCCTCGCTGTTTTACTACCAGAATTGGAACCTTGCGAACGGTGCGGTCAATTATTTCGCCCAGGGTATAAGCGATAAATCGCCCTTCCAGCATTTCTGGTCGCTCTCGATTCAGGGACAAATTTTCCTGCTCTGGCCGATACTTTTCGCGGTGGCTGCGTTTCTCGTGCATCGGGTACGCTTCAAGCCCGTACCCGCGGCGGTAACGGTATTCGGCACTGTATTCATGACCTCGTTTGCCTTCTCAATCTGGGAGACAAAGCAGATTTCCGCCTACGCATATTTTGATACCCGCACCCGCCTGTGGGAGTTTGCGATTGGTACCCTGCTTGCGGTGATGACGCTGAAATGGAAGCCTCGCCATGTGAGAACCCGCGTGGTGATGGGATGGGTGGGCGCCCTGGGATTAGTAACCTGCGGCGCTGTTTTACCGGTTGAACGAACCTTCCCCGGCTACCTGGCGCTATGGCCCGTGCTCTCCGGCGCGCTGGTGATGATCGCCGGGCGCACCGACCATAAATTCGCGATCGACCGTCTGCTAGTCTCCACGCCGTTGCAAAGCTTGGGCAATATTTCTTACGCCCTGTACCTGGTGCACTGGCCCCTGCTCGTGCTCTACAGTGCTGCGGTTAATAAACCTCGCGTGAATTTTCTGGAAGGCGCAGCAATTATTGTCGTTTCAATCGGACTGGCATGGGTTTTGAGCGCCTATATCGAGAAGCCGCTGCGCAGCCGATCCGGCGTATTTCTTGATAAAACGGTCTCGAAACTGCGCGTGACCACGATTTTCACCCCCACTCTTTGGGTGAATCAGCTCGCCTATGTACTCGTGATTCTGCTGGTGATCGGAGCTCCTGTTCTGAGCGTTCGCGCCTGGGCACAGCAACGCGATATAACCGTGATCCAGAATACTGAAGAGCTAGTGAAAAATGATGAGGCAACATATCCAGGCGCCCGAGCAGTCGGCACGGACCAAATGTCGCGCGTATCAAAGCCTATTCCGCAGGATATCCCCATCTACGGCATGCTCGCTGACTGGGGAGAGGGATGCCCCGCACCCTTTACCCCCATGCATGAATCTCTGAATACGTCCTGCGCCGTCAAACAGAACGGGGATGCTTCGGCACCGCTCACCATTGTTGTTGGCAGCTCGCACGCATTACAGATGACGGCTGCGTTCGAGCCTATTGCCCAGCGCACCGGCACCAATCAGATGAACCTTCTAGAGACAGGATGCCCTTACCCATTCGCAGCCCCCGAGGGCTATCTCAACGACCGCAAGAAACGCTGTATCGCGTTCTCACAGAAAGCCACGGAAGAAATTCTGCGCCTTAAGCCGACGACCGTAGTGATTATCGCAACCACGACCGACACAAGCGCTGATGCTGAGACCGCAGACCCCAACCTCGACGAAACCCTGCGCGTCTTCACTGACGCAGGCATCCAGGTGATTGGTCTGCGCGATAACCCGCGATTTGCTCAAGATATGTATGTGTGTGCGATTAGGGCTCAGGGGGATAAGAGCAGCTGTTCTGAACCCATTGAGCAGAAATACGGTGATAATCCCGCCGCACCAATTTTCGAGAAATATGCAGACCGTGGTGCCTACCTGATTGATTTGAAGGATATCTACTGCCCGGACGGTCTATGCCGCTCGGTCATCGGCAACGTATACGTGTACGCGGATACTAACCACCTCACCAAAGCCTTCGAACATACTCTCGCAGAGACAATATATGAGCGTGCCCTCGCCGCAGGGTGGAAGCCGGAAGGATACCCAGGGTCATAACTCTCAGGCCGCCGGGCTAGTGAATAGGTCGCAGAAATACGCCCTCGCTTGTGCCAGATGAGCGGGGGCGCATCACGTGCGCAGATTTCGGGCAGATTTTAGGCATATCAGGCCGCATAGGCGGGGGAGTGAAGGCCGTATGCGGTAGAGTGGGAACTATGAGTGTGCAGCAGAATCTTTACCTGGTTATTTCTCGACGTGGAGAAACTCTCATGAACCGTGACGGAACCGTTCATTACCTGCCTGAAGCGCCACAAAACACCATCATCGAAACCAGCCTGGAACCTAAATTTAGAAAGCCCTCCGACCGGGAAGGCACCGATTATTGTGCAGCCTACCTGGAGGATGAAGAACTGCTCGCGCTCGCAGAAGATCTCTCCCGAACTAACACGGATGCGCCCATCACCGCATCGCAGAATGGGTTCTGGTTCTACCCCGTGCACGAAGACCCCGCCGGGCGCGCCCGCTACGCCGCCGCCCTTGCTAAACGCGACTACCTTCTTGAAATGGAGTATTCCGCGTATTCGGGAGATCCCGCGCTGATCGACGGGGAACGCCAGGTGCGGCGCACCGCATCCGGCGAGCTCGTATTCCCGCGCATCGAACCGGCGGTTATGGCGCTCGTCCTCAGCCGCGACGGCGAACGGGTGCTGTTGGCGAATAACCGGCTCTGGCACGAAAACCGCTTCGCCCTCATCGCCGGGTTCGTGGATCCCGGCGAGAACCTGGAACAGGCAGTAGCCCGCGAAGTCTATGAAGAAACCGGGCTGCAGGCTCTCAACCTTGACTACCGCATGAGCGATGTGTGGCCCTTCCCGCGCTCGCTCATGATCTGCTACCGGGTAACGGTCGATGACACCCAACCCGTGGAACATCTGGACGGAGAAATCCGGGCCGCACGCTGGTTCACCGCGCCCGAGTTGGCGCAGGCTATCACCGAATCTGAAGCTATACGCCAGAAACAAGGAGTGCCCAAACTGGAGCTTCCTGGCACGAACGCGGTCGCCCGCCGCATGCTGGACGATTGGCTGCACGAGAAAAATTCCGGGTGCTGAGTCGAAGCCGACTAAAACCTGCGCCCAAGACAAACTAGGGCAAGTGGTACACTGGATAGGTAAGCCCGAGGCAGAGGCGCGTTTTGGCGCGCCCGCACGAGAACGCTCGGGCATGCACGCACTGATACCGCGTTGCGTATTTAAGCTTACGCATCTAACGCGGCGTGCCCCTAGTGTTCCCTAGATTTAAGCGAGAAAAATTACGCATGTCTGAAAACACCGCTTCGCGCCCTGATTTGCGCAACGTGGCGATCGTGGCACACGTTGACCACGGCAAAACCACCATCGTGGATGCGATGCTCAAGCAGACCCACGCGTTCTCGGCGCACGCAGACGTCGAAGACCGCGTGATGGACTCCGGCGACCTTGAAAAGGAAAAAGGCATTACCATCCTCGCGAAGAACACCACCGTGTTCTACGATGGACCCTCCGCGAACGGTGAAACTATCACCATCAACGTGATCGATACCCCCGGACACGCCGACTTCGGCGGCGAAGTCGAACGCGGCCTTTCTATGGTCGATGGCGTGGTGCTGCTCGTGGACGCCTCTGAAGGTCCGCTGCCGCAGACCCGCTTCGTGCTGCGCAAGGCACTCGCCGCGAAGCTGCCCGTCATTTTGGTGGTGAACAAGGTGGACCGCCCGGATGCGCGCATCGACGAGGTCGTCAGCGAAACTATGGATCTGCTGCTTGGCTTGGCATCGGACCTGTCCGAGGAGGTGCCCGACCTTGACCTCGACAGCGTGCTGGATGTGCCGGTCGTCTACGCCTCCGGCAAAGCTGGCGCCGCATCGCTGAACCAACCCGCCGACGGCGCCCTGCCCGATAATGACGATTTGGAACCGCTGTTTAAGACCATTATCGAGCACGTGCCCGCCCCCACCTACAACCCTGATGAGGTGCTGCAGGCGCATGTGACCAACCTTGACTCTTCGCCGTTCCTGGGCCGTCTGGCGCTCGTGCGTATCTTCAACGGCACCCTCAAGAAAGGGCAGACCGTCGCTTGGGCACGTCAAGATGGCGATATTAAGAACGTGCGTATCTCCGAGCTGCTGGCAACCAAAGCGCTCGAACGTGTTCCCGCCGAAGAAGCAGGTCCCGGCGAAATCGTGGCGGTCGCCGGTATCGAAGACATTACCATTGGTGAAACCCTGACCGACGCCGAAAACCCCAAGCCGCTGCCGCTTATTAAGGTGGACGACCCGGCGATCTCCATGACCATCGGTATTAACACCTCTCCGATGGCGGGCCGGGTCAAGGGCGCGAAGGTGACCGCACGCCAGGTCAAGGACCGTCTTGACCGCGAGCTTATCGGTAACGTCTCCATCAAGGTTCTGCCCACCCAGCGCCCGGATGCTTGGGAAGTTCAGGGCCGCGGCGAGCTTGCCCTCGCTATTTTGGTGGAGCAGATGCGCCGCGAGGGCTTCGAACTGACCGTGGGTAAACCGCAGGTAGTCACCAAAACCATCGACGGCAAACTGTACGAACCGATGGAACACATGATTATTGATGTGCCCGAAGAGCACCTGGGTGCCGTAACCCAGCTGATGGCGGCACGTAAGGGGCGCATGGAGAACATGTCGAACCACGGCACCGGCTGGGTGCGCATGGAATTCGCGGTACCCGCGCGCGGCCTGATCGGCTTCCGCACTCAGTTCCTCACCGAAACCCGCGGCGCCGGTATCTCGTCGTCGTACTCGATCGACCCCGAACCCTGGGCTGGCGATATTGAGTACCGCACCAATGGCTCAATGATCGCCGACCGTGCCGGTGTGGTTACCCCTTACGCCATGATTAACCTGCAGGAGCGCGGCACCTTCTTCGTGGAACCGACCTCCGAAGTATACGAGGGTATGGTCGTGGGCATGAACTCTCGTGCGGACGATATGGAAGTGAATATCACCAAGGAAAAGAAGCTGACCAATATGCGTTCCTCCACCGCAGACAGCTTTGAAAACCTGACCCCGCCCAAGAAGCTCACGCTGGAAGAATGCCTCGAATTCGCCCGCGAAGACGAATGTGTGGAGGTCACCCCCGAAGCTATTCGCATCCGCAAGGTTATTCTGGATGCGAACGAGCGAGTGCGTGAATTCCGCCGCCGTGCCCGCGCCAACTAGGGCGCACAAGCATAGCTAACCGCCGGGAGCAGTACGGGCGTTTGTCGTCATGACAAGCCACGATAACCGTACCGCTCCCGGTTGTGGTTTAAGATATAGAAGAACTGTTCTTTGACAGAAGGTCACCTGACACTATGCCTGAAACTTCCGCGCCGCAGTACCCCGCCCAGGGGGAGCACCTGATGAAAAACGCGAAACGCGACCTACTGCCGAGCGGCTACACGCCCTCCGAGGCAGTGATGTTGTTCGTACACGCGCATCCAGACGACGAGACCACGGCAACAGGCGCAACGATGGCGTACTACGCCAAGAAGGGTGCCAAGGTGCATTTGCTGACCCTCACCCGAGGCGAAATGGGAGAAGTCATTCCGCCGAAGCTGCAGCATCTTGAAGTGGGCAAACCCGGCAACAGCGACAACGGCGAGGCACTGGGGGAGTACCGAACCGTTGAGCTCAACAACGCGACGGCAAAGCTGGGTGTGCGCAAGCGTTTCTTCCTGGGAGAGGAACCCGCCACGGCGCCGGGCGCGCTCAACATCTACCGTGATTCCGGCATGGCGTGGGGCAAAGACGGTAAACCGGTGGCGAACCCGAAGGCGAGTGAAGATTCCTTGACCACCCAGCCGATTGCCCCGCAGGCCGAGGCTATTGCTAATGCCATTCGCGATATTAAGCCCGATGTTCTGATCACCTATGACCTCGACGGTGGCTACGGGCACCCCGACCATGTGCGCACTCACCAGGCTGTGCTTGAAGCACTCAAAATCTTGGGCGATAGTAACGACCGCCCCATACTGACCTGGGGTATTGAAGGAGAATTCTCAGAACAGGATGCGCGCCAACAATGCGCTATCACCGGCTCAGTCGAGGCCAAACGTGAAGCGATGAAAGCCCATGGAACGCAGATCGTGGTCACCGGGGATACCACCTTTGAATTCTCAAACAAGGTAGAGCAGAAAATTTCGGCGGTTGAAACCTACCGCCTGCTCGACGGTAACGCACAGCGCAAAATTCCCGAAACCCCCACGCAGGCAGGCATCGTATCGCTTCTGATAACGTGCATTCTTCTGGGAATCCTCGCAGGTATTGCGGGCTCAATCTACCACGCCTGGGTCATGTATACGGGCGAAACTCCGCTTCCTGTCGGGCTCGTGTTCGGCTTCGCCACCGTATTTTTTGCATCGCTGTGGGCTTCCCTCGCGCTACGTCGCGGCGGGGCAACGGTTATCACCGGTGCCTTCGCATTCCTGGTGATATATGCGCTTGCCTTTATGCGCCCGGATTCGCCCTTCGTACTGGTAAACCCGGACTACCCGCCGATTGGTTTATACGGCACACTATGGCTTTTGGGCACGCCCGTTATCTCTCTGCTTGCCTTTTTCGTCTTTACCCGTACCAAAGAAGGAAACGCCTTCTATAACACCCCGCGGCAGGTCCATTTGCGCCATCGCAGGGCCGAAGAGAAAGCGCGCCGAGCTCAAACGCTTAATAATTCTTCGCGCACTGCACCATAAGCTGTGATGAAGCTAAAGAATGACATAGAGGCGTCACGAAAAATGTTGTGATTAATATAACTTATTGGAATTTATATTTTAATTTATTGGCTCTGACTAGGGGAAATAATATTTACTCGCAGGAAAGCCTAGCCTAAAAAATGCCGACGAAGGGCTGCATTATGGCTGTCTGCTACGACACGAAAATCTGCTTAAATGCCCTGTGCAAGCTAGACTTATACACAGACTTCCACGAGGTCATAACCCTCGTGACGACGTGTGCCGGACGACGACCCTGCAGGATTACAGGGCAGGCACACGCTGCTAGGTTTAGAAAGGCACCCATGACTTACGTAATTGCACTGCCCTGCGTGGACGTGAAAGATCGCGCCTGCGTTGAGGAATGCCCCGTTGACTGCATCTACGAGGGTGACCGCACACTGTATATCCACCCCGATGAATGCGTGGACTGCGGAGCCTGCGAACCCGTTTGCCCCGTCGAGGCTATCTACTATGAAGACGACGTGCCCGAAGAATGGTCAGAATATATTACCGCCAACGCTGAATTCTTCGACGACCTCGGTTCACCCGGCGGCGCCGCAAAGATGGGACCAACCGGTAAAGACGTACCCTTCATTGCCGCCCTACCACCGCAGGGGGAGTAGCTGGCGCATTCGGCGCACCCTCACGTTGAAAACTTAAGACAGGCTAAAGCCCCCGAATCTCGCACGCTGGGAACGGGGGCTTTGCCGTACCCTCAGCACTCAAACGCGCGATACAATGACTACGCACGAAAGAACAGCCGGTATCTGCCGGTTTACAACGCCGCACAAGGAGAACCATGCGTGCCTACGGTCTAGATCTACCCGAATACCCCTGGGAAACCCTTATTCCCTACCGCAAACTTGCTGCCGAACATCCGGGTGGAACAGTAGACCTCTCCATCGGCACCCCGGTCGATGACACCCCGCAGCTGATTCAGGATGCGCTTGCCGCAGCATCCGACGCTCCCGGCTACCCGACCACGCACGGAACTGTTGAACTGCGCCAGGCGATCGTAGACTGGTTTGCACGCCGCCGCGGGGTCACCGGGCTAAGCACCGACCAGGTGATGCCTACGGTTGGTTCCAAAGAACTTGTGGCGTGGCTTCCGTTTCTACTGGGACTAGGAACTGACCCCGGCACTCAAGAGCGCGATGTGGTGGTTTACCCACGCGTGGCGTACCCAACCTACGATATAGGGGCGCGCTTCGCTGGCGCGCAGTCCGTGCCCGCAGATTCGCTTGATGAGCTGCCCGAAGATGTGCGCAGGCGTGTGCGGTTGGTGTGGGTGAACTCGCCCGCCAACCCGAACGGCGTGGTGCGTGATGTTGCTGAGCTTCGTAAGATTGTGCGGCAGGCACGCGATATTGGCGCTGTGGTGGCCAGCGACGAATGCTATGCGGAACTCGGCTGGGGCGCGTGGGATGAAGCTCGCGGCGGTCAGCGGGTGCCCTCTATTCTTGATCCCCGCGTATGCGACGGCGACTTTACCGGGCTTTTCGCCGCATATTCGCTCTCAAAACAGTCGAATCTGGCGGGGTACCGTGCCGCGTTTATTGCGGGTGATGCGCAGCTTATGCCTAACCTCATCAACTCCCGCAAGCACGCCGGGATGATTGTTCCCGCACCCGTGCAGCGTGCGCTGATTGCGGCCTTGGGAGATGAAGCCCATGTGGCGGCGCAGAAAAATAAGTACCGCGCGCGCCGGGAGGCGCTTCTCGCGGCTATTACCGCCGCAGGCGGGCGCGTCGAAAACTCTGAGGCTGGGCTGTACCTGTGGACCACTTTCGGTGAGGATACGTGGGCGTCTATCGAACGTTTGGCCAAGCTGGGAATCGTTGCGGGACCGGGGGTCTTCTACGGTGAAGACGGCGCCGGGTATGTGCGTATAGCGCTGACCGCATCCGATGAGGATATTGCGCAGGCGGTCGAGCGTCTTACGGCGAGCGCGGGATAGGAAATGCCGTAAGAGAATAAATACCGCCTGAGAAACAAAGATGCCCGGAACCCCCAGTGCAGGAAGTTCCGGGCATCTTTTATACCGGATGCGCGCCTCCGATTATTTGCGTTTGCCGGGGAGCAAGAACATCTGGAGGGTGGGCGGATTCGGGTTATCGACCTCGCCGGGAACCAGATCCACCTTGCGAACCTTCGAGGAAGTGCGTGAGGCGAGGAACGAGGACAGCCAGGTTGCCAGCGCCGTGAGCGCGAAGTTCACGATGACGAAGAGCGCCGCCGCCAACAGAAGGGTCTGCAGCACGTTGCCGTCACCCGAGCCGATGCGTCGTGCGGATGCCAGCAGCTCGGGGTAGGAAATAATGTACCCGAGCGCGGTGTCCTTGAGGATCACCACGAACTGACTGAGCATCGAAGGCATCATGGAGTTGAAGGCCTGGGGCATAAGAATCGTGCGGAGGGTCTGACCGGGGGTCAGGCCAATCGCCAGGCCCGCTTCACCCTGGCCACGCGGCAGCTGTTTGACACCCGAACGCAACAGTTCTGCAATCACAGACCCGTTATAGAAGGTCAAACCGATCACGACCGCGAGGAACGGCAGCTGTGAGGGGTTAATCCAGCTGAACCGGCTGAGGAACAGCCAGAAGAAAATCATCATCATCAGCACCGGAACGGCACGGAAGAACTCAACTACAATGGTGCCGAACCAGCGAAGCACGCGGTTCTGCGCTAGGCGTGCCATGCCGAAAACAACACCGAAAACGATAGAGGTAATTACCGAAATACCCGCTGCCTGCAGGGTTGAAACCAGACCGGGCAGGTAGTAGGAACCCCAGGCTTTTGCGGTGAAGAGGTCGGTCCATTTTTCTGCCTCAAGCTGGCCCTTAGCGCCCATCACGCTCAGCACATAGACAGCGAACGCGATAAAAACCAGAATCGCCGCGATATTAAAGACACGGGTGCGAGCCTTCGCACGGGGCCCGGGAGCGTCGAAGAGGACAGTGGTGCTTGTGGTTACATCAGAATTAAAGAATTTCATCGCTTCACCGCCAATTTACGTGAGGACCAGGTGGTCAGGATGCCTAGAGGCACCACAATCGCCACGAATCCCAGTGCGAAGATCAGGAAGATCGCCAACACCATGTTCGCATCGAACTCAATCATGGACTTCATCATGCCTGAGGCTTCGGCAACGGATGCTACCGATGCGACCGTCGTGTTCTTCGCCAGCGCAATGAGCGTATTGCCCAGCGGAGTAATGGAGCCGCGCAATGCCTGCGGAAAAATAATCATGCGCGCAGTATCCATGAAGCCGAGGCCGATGGCACGAGCCGCCTCCGCCTGACCGGTGGGAACCGTGTTCACACCCGAACGGATTGCCTCACACACAAAAGATGCGTGATAGATCGACAGCACGATCACGGCATACACGAAGAAGTTCGTCTCAAAATCAGTCGAGAACGACAGCTGAAACTGCGTCCACACGCCCAGTAACGCTAGAGTCATCAGAATCGTCAGCGGGGTGTTGCGGAATAAGTGTACATAGATCGTACCCGCCCAGCGCAGCGAGGGGACCGGGCTGATACGCATCAGCGCCAGGATCGCACCGAGTACGAAAGACCCGATCGCGGCCCAGAACGTTAGCTGAATATTCACCCAGAACGCGCCCAACACATCGTATTTGGCGAAGAGAGCGCCGAGTTGGTCAAAGAATGACATCGTTTTCCTCTCTTCCGTGCCTAAGCGCAGGACGCCGAAGGCTTTGGCGGATTCTTTTCGGTGTTGTAGCTGTAGCCGGTGCCGTCCGTGTGCTTCTTCACCAGGTTCTCCCAGGTGCCGTCTTCTACCATCTCGTTAATAGCTTTATTGATGGCTTCACACTTATCGGTACCCTTAGGCAGACCAACACCGTACTTCTCAGTGGTGAATGTTTTGCCAACCAGCTTGAGTTTGCCCTTATTCGCCTTGGTCGCGGCAAGACCCGCAAGAATAATATCGTCGGTCGTCACCGCATCTACCACGCCGCCGTTAAGTGCAACCACGCAGTCCGAGTAACTATTCTGCTTCACCAGGTTCACGTTTTTGGCGTAGGTATCCTGAATTTTTTTGGCGCTGGTCGAGCCGGTCACCGAGCATAGGTTCTTTCCGTTCAGGCTATCGGGCCCGGTAATGCTCGTTTCATCGGCGCGCACGAGCAAATCCTGCCCGGCAACGTAGTACGGACCGGCAAAATCAACGCTCTTCTTACGGCTGTCGCTAATGGAATAGGTCGCCAGAATCATATCGACCTGACCGTTGGAAAGCATATTCTCACGGTTAGCACTGGGGGACTCTACGAATTCGATCTGATCCTCCGAATAGCCGAGCTTACCAGCAATGTAGCGCGCCACATCTACGTCAAAACCGGTGTAATCCTGACCGTCCTGGTAGCCCAAGCCGGGCTGATCGTACTTAATGCCGATGCGAATCTTAGGTTTAGAGTCCGAGGCGCTGGAGCACCCGGTCAGCGTGAAACCGAGAGCAAGCGCAGCTGCGGTACTCGCGGCGAAAAACTTGGTGGCGGCGCGGTTAAAGAATGATTTTTTCATGGCACACCCCCTAGTGGTCGATGATCTTGGAGAGGAAGTCGCGGGCGCGCTCGCTCTTAGGCTTGGTGAAGAATTCATCCGGAGTGGCTTCTTCAACAATCTCGCCGTCCGCCAAGAAGACGATGCGGTCGGCGGCCTTACGGGCGAATCCCATCTCGTGGGTTACGACGATCATGGTCATGCCGTCGCGTGCGAGGGAGACCATGGTATCGAGCACTTCGTTCACCATCTCGGGGTCGAGTGCACTGGTGGGCTCGTCAAAAAGCATGACCTTGGGCTTCATCGCGAGAGCGCGGGCGATGGCGACGCGCTGCTGCTGACCGCCCGAAAGCTGAGCAGGCATTTTCTCGGCCTGGGAATCTACCCCGACCTTGGCGAGAAGTTCCATAGCTTCGGCTTCGGCCTGCTCTTTGGAGAGCTTGCGGATGCGGCGCGGGCCTAGCGTCACGTTATCAAGGATGGTTTTGTGCGCAAAGAGGTTGAAGGACTGGAAAACCATACCCACTTCTGCGCGCAGCTTGGCGAGCTCGCGGCCTTCTTTGGGTAGTTCTTTTCCGTCGATATGTATAGAGCCAGAGGAAGTAGTTTCGAGGCGGTTGATGGTTCGGCAGAGGGTTGATTTGCCGGAACCGGAAGGGCCGAGAAGGATAATAACTTCGCCTTTATTGACCGCTAAATTGATGTTCTTGAGCACGTGGTTGGTGCCGTAATATTTATTGACCTCGTTGAGCTCTACGAGTGGTTTTTCTGCGGGTGCAGATGCCTGTGTCACGGTGATAACCCTTTCATGTGAGATGCATCTATGACGTGGGTTTCATAAAACGAATGAGATTCTAGCTTACGTCAGGTTTGTAACGGGTATGTAACAGCTGCCGGGTTTTCTGTAAAAATTATTGAAAAATTTATCTTCTGTGCATAGTTATAGTTTTGGTGACTCGAAATAGAGGCCATATAAAAGCAATAAATACCATGTAAATATATGAAACTCACGCAATACTTTATGTTGTTTTTATTGTACTTCAGGTGTACTTACGTAGAGTTAAAAATATAAAAGTCGGGTGTCTTATGCATAAGTTTGCATAAGGCACCCGGCTTAGGAACCTCTCAGTGAGACAATTGGCTAGGCGTCGTAACCATTCGGGTTATTTTTCTGCCAGTTCCAGTGATCGCGCACCATAGTGTCAATATCTCGGGATGCGCTCCACCCCAGATCAGCCAGTGCCGAGGAAGGATCGGCATAGGAAACAGCAACATCACCGGGGCGGCGCGCCACGATCTTATAGGGCAACTCTTTACCGCAGGCTTTCTCGAAGGCATGCAGCACCTCAAGCACCGAGTAGCCGTTCCCGGTACCCAGGTTCCAGGTGTGCAGACCGCCGTGCTCGCTAATGTAATCCAGCGCCTTAAGGTGACCATCGGCAAGATCGACGACGTGAATGTAATCGCGCACACCGGTGCCGTCGACGGTGGGGTAGTCGTTACCGAACACGTTCAGATGCTCGCGACGGCCAACCGCAACCTGAGCGATAAATGGCACCAAGTTGTTGGGAATACCCGAAGGATCCTCACCGATACGCCCGGATTCATGCGCACCCACGGGGTTGAAGTAGCGCAGCAGAGCAATATTCCAGCGGTCATCGGAAGCCGCCAAGTCTACGAGCATGTCTTCGATATGTTCCTTGGTGCGGCCGTAGCAGGACTGTGCATCCATATTCAGCTTCTCGATGAGCGGCATGGATTCGGGCTCACCGTACACGGTTGCGGACGATGAGAATACGATAGAACGACAGTCTGCGGCATCCATAGCGTAGAGCAGGTTCAGGGTACCGGCGACATTCGTCTGGTAGTACCACAGCGGCTTCTCTGCTGATTCACCCACTGCCTTCAATCCCGCGAAGTGGATAACCGCATCCGGGCGGATCTCGAGGAAGAGTTTCTTCATGCCCTCAAAATCCAGCAGATCAACCTTATGGAACTCGGGCGCGCGACCGGCGAGCTCGGCAACACGCTGCAGGGAAGTTTCGGAGGAATTCGACAGGTTATCCATGACGACAACCTCGTGCCCTGCATTGAGGAGTTCAAGAACGGTGTGCGAACCAATGTAACCGGCGCCACCGGTGACGAGAACCTTCATCATTGTCCTTTCGCGGAAGGCGCGAGGCTTTGCCCGTGCTTCCTCATGGTGTTTGGGTGAGTGCTCACCCCGTGATAACGTCGCTTAATATAGTAGCCCGCCCACGATGCGCATGCCGGATTTTCCGTGGCCTGTGAGGCTGTGTTGTGTATGTCTTACCGGTATGCTGACCTGGAGGTTTTTCGCGTATTTCACGTTTGAAAACCATCTGTATCACTTAGCCCCTGATCGGCGTGACTTTTGTGAATACTTTTTATGCCGAAAAGCCGCCCACCGGTCGAACATATGAGACCAATAGGCGACTTTTCGTGTGAAAAATTTAGGGGAGCGGCATTAGTTCAGGTGCAGCGCATCGTTGAGTTCCACGGTGTTCTTGGCACGCGGCAGAACCTCGATTGCACCCGAGACCGAATTGCGGCGGAACAGCAGGTTTGAGACCCCCGAAAGCTCGGCGGCCTTGACCACGCGCGGTTCCTTGCCCGGAATGAGCACGCTCACGCGCGATCCGGCGGTCACATACAGACCGGCTTCCACCACGCAGTCGTCGCCGAGCGCGATGCCGATACCCGACTCCGCACCCAGTAGGGAACGCTCACCAATCGAGACGCGCTGCGTGCCGCCGCCGGAGAGCGTGCCCATCGTGGAGGCGCCGCCGCCGATGTCGGAGCCGTCGCCGATGATGACCCCCTGGGAGATGCGGCCCTCGACCATGGAGCGCCCCAGCGTCCCGGCGTTGTAGTTGACGAAGCCGGAGTGCATGACCGTGGTGCCCTCGGACAGGTAGGCGCCCAGGCGCACGTTCGCGCCGTTGCCGATGCGCACCCCCGAGGGCAGCACGTAGTCGGTCATGCGGGGGAACTTGTCCACTGAGTGCACCTGGACGGGGCGCCCCACGGCGGCGCGCAGGCGCATGCGGGTGGTCTCGAAGTCCTCGGTGCGGCAGGGGCCGGCGGAGGTCCACACCACGTTGGGTAGGCGGGAGAAGATCCCGTCCAGGTTGACGGTGTTGGGCTTGACCAGGCGGTGGGACAGTGTGTGCAGGCGCAGGTAGGCGCCGGCCACGGTCTGGGGGGCGTCGTCGAGGTCGGCCCAGGTGCGCACCACGGTGGTGTGGACGCCGCGGGCCTCATCGCGCCGCTCCATGGCGCTCAGGGAGGCCAGGAGGTCGGCGTGCCCCTCCTCGGGCTCGTCGCCGAGAACCGGTCGGGGGTACCACACGTCGAGGGTGTTGCCGTCGTCGGTCACGGTCGCCAGGCCGAGACCCCATGCGCTGCGAGTCGTCATGGGAACACCCTACGGTCCCCGGTGGCTGACCGTTGCCGCTGGGCGTGCGAGAATCGCCGCATGGCGCGCACGACGATCCACCTCATGCGGCACGGTGAGGTGCACAACCCAGGCGGCATCCTCTACGGCCGCCTGCCCGGGTACCACCTGTCCACCCTGGGGCACCAGATGGCCCAGCAGGTCGCCGACGTCCTGTCCGCCTCCGGGCACGACATCACCCGGGTCATCACCTCACCCCTGGAGCGGGCCCGGGAGACCGGCGCCCCCACCGCCGCCGCCTTCGGCCTGGCGCCGACGACGGATCCCCGACTCATCGAGGCCGGCAACTCCTTCGAGGGCGTGGCCGTCAACCGCAACCGCTGGATCCTGGCCCACCCCACCTACTGGTCCAGCTACGTCAACCCGCTGCGCCCCTCCTGGGGCGAGCCCTACCGGGAGATCGTCGAGCGCATGCGCGGCGCCGTCGTCTCCGCGCTCGACCTCGCCGAGGGCCACGAGGCGCTCCTCGTCTCCCACCAGCTGCCCGTCTGGTCGCTGCGCCTCTTCCTGGAGGGCCGCCCCCTGGCCCACGACCCGCGCCGCCGCCAGTGCGCCCTGGCCTCCCTGACCTCCCTGACCTTCGAGGACCGCACCCTGGTGGGGCTGGCCTACTGGGAGCCGGCCGGGGACCTGCTGCGCCGGGCCGAGGACATGGTCCCCGGGACCTCCGCCGCCGCCGAGAAGATCGGGCGGGCCGGGGCGGAGGAGACCGGATCCGAGAAGGCGGTGCTGGGGCGGGCCGGGTCGGGGG
>ERZ773003.894-NODE-894-length-19786-cov-4.410724_pt1 | contig 19786 bp, 27 predicted proteins | sample MGYA00580668_ERZ773003 | MGnify/ENA primary metagenome ERZ773003 (study PRJEB29015, sample SAMEA2738002) | human oral metagenome | biome: human oral; feature: human-associated habitat; material: dental | place: China | collected 2126 ... | reverse complement strand
CACTGGCAGGCATAAAGGGGCTTGGAGAAAAAAGAATAAGTGCTATACATGAAGCGCTTGAGAAAAAGTTTATGATAAAAGCTAATATGCTGAAAGGAGACCGGGAGGAATAGTATATGATTGATATAAAAGATTTGAAGGTAGGGCAGAACGTGTATGTTGTAAAAATGGGCTATGCTTGGGGTGCACGAAAACAAGAGTTAGATGAAATTATCGAGACAAAGGTTGCGAAAGTTGGAAGAAAGTATGTGACAGTAGGCACAGGCGTAACTGCTGAGACTTATGACTCTCAAAAGGATTACAAGATTTATAACGGCTATGGAAAAGTTAGGAGCGGACTCTATCTCAGCGTAGAAGACTACTTTACTGAACTGAAAAAAGAAAAATTTTTGAATAATATAAAAAGTTTTTTCAATGATTACAGCGACAAGCATTATATGCTTATGGATTTTGAAGATTTAGAGAGCATAAACAGTATTATAAATAAATATTAAACGAATAACAGAAAGGAGACGAGCTTGCCGGCATAAAGATTAATCGGCTCCTTGAATAAATGAAATACGAACAACAAATAATATCTTTAATAAACGATATTTCAAAATACTACTCACCACATCAGGTGTTTTCTGACTGGGTGGAGATGCACGCAATATCAATATCCAATGCGTGTACATTATTAAACAGCAAATTAAAGCAAAGTAGAGAACAGAAGTATCTTGAGATTATAAAAAAGTATAAAAATACTGAGATGAGTAAATTTCCTGACTTATGCGGGCTACTTACTATTGCTTTGGATAATGACATAGCAGATGTTCTCGGTAATGTATACATGGGACTTGAATCAGGAAGTAAACACACAGGGCAGTTTTTCACACCAAATCATATAAGTAGACTTACAGCAAGACTTATGCCACCAGTTGTAGATAAAGACGGAATAATAAGATTTACTGAGCCGACATGTGGAAGTGGGGGGATGATAATAGCGTATGCGAAAGCTTTGTTTGAGCAGGGTGTAAATTATCAAAAAAAGCTAGAAGTCATAGCACAGGACATAGATTACAGATGTGTGCACATGTGTTATGTGCAGCTATCTTTAATTGGTATTAAAGCTACTGTGATAAGGCAAAATACGCTCACACTTGAAGAAGTGGCTGATGACAGTATATTTGTAACACCAACAAAAACGGGGGTATTGGTATGAAATCAGAATTAATTGATAAAATAATACTTTCTCTTACAAATATTGTTGATGATGTGGATATGGGTGAATTAAAATCAAGGCTTTATATAGCTATGAAAGGATATAACATATCACTTGAAAGTAATGAGATTGTTGTAAGAGAAGAAAATAAAAATGAATGGCTTGTAAAAAAATTCATCATGACAAAGACAGTAAAAGGACTGTCTGAAAAAACTTTAAAGACATATGGAACGGACATACCTAAAATATTGTCAAGAATAGGTAAATCAGCTGACGATATAACATCAGATGATATCTTATATTACCTCGCTATAAGAGAGTGTAGAGACAAGGTCACTAAAACGACGTGCGGAAATGAGTTGAGATATTTAAGTAGCTTTTTTGATTGGTTGACTACAGAAGGGTTTGTGACTAAAAATCCTGTTAAAAAAGTAGGTTCAATCAAAATTGAAAAGAAAAAACGATTTGCACTTTCAGATATGGAAGTAGCAAAAATAAAAAATAAATGTAATGGTTTGAAGGATAGGGCAATCATTGAAATGCTTTTAAGCACAGGATGTAGGGTGTCAGAACTTGTAGGGATTAAACTCGATGATATAAAAGACAGGCAGATAGTTGTGAATGGTAAGGGAAGTAAGGAAAGGACGGTTTACCTCAATGCTTCTGCATCATTGTGTGTTGAAGAATATATAAAAAGCATGGCGAAAACAATAAACCCTTATCTATTTCCTAAAATGAAACCAGTTTCAAAAAGGATAAAAAAAGGAGTACCACATGCAGAGCTATATAGAATGTCACAAAATATTGAAGATAATGGTCATATGAGTAGAGACTCAGTTGGGCAACTCTGTCAGACTATTGGAAAAAGGGCAGGAGTTGAAAATGTACATCCTCACAGATTCAGAAGGACGTGTGCAACTATGGCATTGAAACGAGGGATGCCTATAGAGTATGTAAGTAAAATGTTAGGTCATGAAGAACTTGATACAACGAAAGTATACCTAGATCTAAATGAGAGAGATTTAGCTCTAGCACATGAGAAGTATGTATTGTAAGGGAGTCAGTAGTGAAAATACATTAAACGATCTAAGCAATTATTTGGAAACAGCGTACTTATAACGCCAGCTAGAGAGGAGTATTGATATAGCATGAAATCAGAGTTAATTGAAAAGATAATGATTTCTCTTTCGGATGCAGTAATTATAAATATTGGCGATCTTAAGTCAAGACTTTATATGGCTATGAATGGATACAGTATAGGCAGGGAAAACACGCAAATCGTTGTAAGAGAAGAAGATAAGAACGAGTGGTACTTTAAAAAGTTCATAATGACAAAAACAGTGCAGGGTTTATCTGAAAAGACATTAGCACAATATTCCGCCGAAATTCCGAGGATGTTAAGCGTGATAGGAAAGCCGGCTGAGTGCGTAAACTCAGACGATATATTATATTACCTAGCACTGAGAGAACATCGGGATAAAGTATCCAAAGTGACTGTTTCAAATAACTTAAGATACTTAAGAACCTTTTTTGAATTTCTGACTATCGAAGGGATAATACCGACCAACCCTGCACGAAAGGTAGGTAGTATCAAGGTAGCAAAGAAACAAAAGAAAGCATTTACAGATGTCGAGGTCCTTAAGCTAAGACAGGGCTGCAAGAATGTAAAAGAAAGGCTTATAGTGGACATGTTACTAAGTACCGGATGTAGGGTCTCTGAGCTCGTATCTATAAAATTTGAAGATATAGAAGGCAGAAAGATAAATGTCTTAGGTAAGGGAAACAAAGAGAGAACAGTTTATCTTAATGCACAAGCAAGACTTACATTGGATGAGCGTATTCGAGAAATCAACTTAGTAAATAATCCGTATATCTTTCCAAGTACACGACACCGAAATAGTAAAGAGCATACAAGTAACAGTGCGATAGAGGGGTTTTGCAAAAGGCTGGGGGAAAAAGTCGGAGTCAGAAATGTGCATCCGCATAGATTTAGAAGAACCTGTGCGACGATGGCTTTAAAAAGAGGAATGCCAGTAGAGCAGGTCAGTAAAATGTTAGGACACGAGGATCTTAAGACAACTCAAATATACTTGGATCTTGATGAAAGAAATCTTGAAATAGCACACGAAAAATATGTTGTATAAAGAAAAAGGAGACAATAATGAAAAACACATTAAACGATTTGAATAACTATCTTTTTGAGCAAATAGAAAGACTTAATGATGATGAGCTTAGTGAGGATCAGCTCGAAAAAGAAATAAAAAGAAGTGAGGCTGTGCAGAAAGTAGCACGAACAATTATTGAGAACGGACAGCTTGCCTTAAGTGCAAAAAAGCATATGGACGAATATGGGCAAGGGCAGAGTGTAGAATTACCCATGTTGGGCATAACCAAATCATGAACAGAAGTCGAAAACAGGGATTTGATAGAGACTGTGAGAAACTTACGAGAAAGGATCAAAAAGTTTGAGGAGTATTGATGTATGAAGATTTTTAAAGCTACAAAAGAAGAACAGGACTTTTTCAGAGAGTTTGCTCAAGGACATTCATGGAAAGAAATACAGGCGGAATTTCATAAAAGATTTAATAAACACATAACATTAAATCAAATAGCAGGATACTTAAGAAGAAATGGTCTGAAAACCGGAAAAAGCGGAAGATTTTTGAATGGTAATGTTCCATTTAACAAAGGCTTAAAGGGCTGTTATGCTCCGGGAACGGAAAAAGGTTGGTTCAAAAAGGGTCATACACCTCTAAACTACAAACCTGTAGGAAGTGAAAGGATAAATGTAGACGGATACATTGAAATAAAAGTGAAAGACCCTAACAAGTGGCAGCTAAAACACCGATATGTATGGGAAAAGCATAACGGAAAAATCCCGAAAGGCATGATTTTGATATTTAAGGATAATAACAAGCTTAATATCGATCCTGACAACTTGATATTGATCAGTAGAGCAGAGAATATGAAAATAAACGGTCGGGGGGATTCGGTTTTCACAGGACAGGCAAAAGAAACCGCAGTTAATTTGATAAGGCTTGAGAATGTTATAAAAAACAGGAGGATGAAAGAAAGGGGTGAATAAATGACCGCTAAAGAGTACCTAAGGCAGCTAAAATACTTAGACAACCGGATAAATGCTAAGCTGCTTGAGAGGGAACAGATAAGAACAATAGCTGAAAAAACCACAGTAAGCTTATCTGAAAAAGTACAGACAAGTTCCGGTCCAAAAATGGATGATGTGGTTGTAAGGCTGGTGGAGCTTGAAGAGCTTATAAACAAAGATATAGATAAGCTTGTTGAATTAAGAGAAGAGGCAGGGAATAAGATAAACAGGATTTCTAATGATAAATATAAAATTGTATTATCAATGTATTATTTATCAAACAAAACCTTTGAAGATGTGGCGGAGTTGACCAATATGTCACTGAGGTGGATTTATATATTACATGGTAAAGCGTTAAAGGAATTTGAAAAAAATTTTAAAATAATGCATTAAAGTTCATGTTAATTCATGTTAATTCACTATGGTTCTGTGATATTATGTAAGTGGATTTTAAGGAAAATCCGCAAGACATAAAACCTCCTTACAGATATATCAATACTTTGGGCAACAAAGAAGGCAGTCAGTAGGCTGTCTTTTTTGTTTACTGAAACAGTAAAAATAAATATAAAAACCTCCAAAATATTTTATAAAAACTATTGACATAACGTACACGTTATAGTATAATTATAAATGTAGAGAGGAGGTGAGAAAAGTGGGAAGGAGTAGAAAACGAAAGACTCCCGACAGAACTTGGATTAAGCAAGTTTTAATGGGAGTCCTGAACGGTGTGATATCCACGCTGGTAGGTGAAAGCCTAAAGCTTTTGCTCAAGTGGCTATCGCACAGATAAAACTACTCGAGGGGTTTGGTAAAACAAGCCCCTCACACAAAAAAATATAACACAAAATCCCACTAAAGTAAATGCTAAGGATGTTAAATATAATAGCTGATATATTTATTTATGCAGGCATAGCTATAGTTATATTCAATATTGGTAAATTAGTGTATCATTTGATATTGGAATATAAAGAAAAGAGGAAGTAGTTATGTCAATACAATCTAAAGCAACAAGGAAGTATGAAGCTAAAGTAGGGCTTATATCTAAGAGTTACAAGCTTAAGCGTGAAGTTGTAGAAGCTTTTGCAGAGGCTTGTAATAAGGCAGGAGTAAGCCAAGCAGGTCAGCTTACCAAAATGATGATGGAGTTCATCGAGATGGTAAGTAAAGAAAATAAAACAGAATAGTAGTAATAGAAAAGGCTGTATACATTTGTATATGGTCTTTTTTGTTAATACAATGTAAAGAAAAGGGATTGTTAGATGATATATAAAAGATGTGCACACTGCGGTAAAAGGCATGAAGTTGGAAAGAAGTGCGGGTGCGGATTTAAAAGGGAGTACCCCCCAGCAGCAGGAACAAGAAAATTATACAAGGGGGCAAGATGGCAAGCACTGCGAAGTGTAATAATTGCGAGATACAACGGATTAGACCCTTGGGCTTTAATGCATGGATGTATAGAGTATGCGACTACAGTTCATCATATAGTTACAGCTGAAGAAGAGCCGGGGCTTTTTTATGTAGAAGACAATCTTATTCCTTTGTCTAGGTCAAGTCATGACGAAATACACACCCTGTATCGCAAGAGTCAGCAGAGCAAGGAAGAAACACAAGCAAAGCTCAAATCATTGATTAAACATACAAACTATTAGTAACATTTGTTACTAATAGCACGACCAAGGGTAGGGGGCTATTGTGAAGTTTTTAACTATTTTTCACGACCGCTGCCCCAGTTTTAAAAACGCAAATTTCTAAAAACCCCCGAAAAGTAGGAAAAAATCCAGAACAGGAAGGAGGAACGATGGCAAGACCAAGAAAAATCATTTCTTTGCAAACAGGTAACATAAAGAAAGATGTTAGAGCTAGAAGAGAATATGAAGAGTCGCTTGTAAAGACCGATAAGGATGAGCTTGAAAAAGTTCCCCCTTCGGTCTTTATTGATACAGTAGCAAAAAAAGAATACGAACGTATACACAAAAATCTGAAGAGTATAGAGATTATAGGAAATTTGGATCGTAACAGCATGATAGTTTATGCCAATGCTTACTCAATGTACATAAGGGCATCAAAAGAGATCAAAAAGAAAAACTTCGAGCCAGTGGTGGAAACAAGCTCAGGAAAGAAGCCAAATCCGATCTATGCAATTTTGGAGCAAGCGAAGAAAGATATGGACTCCGCAGGTGGTGCTTTGGGAATGTCTGCAAGCTCAAGATTAAAGATTGCAGCAGAAAAGGCAAAAGGACAAGAAGAAAACCTTATGCAGATGTTCGGAGATATATAAATGAGTCATTTAGAAGACATCAAGCAATACGCAAGAAGTTGCTTAGCTGATGAAATCCCGTCAGGGAAAAAACACAAGTGGGCGTGTCAACGCTTTCTTGGCGACCTAGACAAAATAGGGACAACGGATTTTCCATATATTTGGAGTGAGGACAACGCAAATAGAATTGTTACATGGTTCGCTTTGTTGAAGCATTCAAAAGGCGCTTTGGCAGGCAAGCCGATAGAGCTTACAGATTGGCAAAAGTTTAGAGCGTGTCAATTATACGGATGGGTGCACAGAGAGACGGGAAAGAAGAGATTTAAAAAGAGCTTTACCGAGGTAGGACGAAAAAATGCTAGAATTTGGCGTTCGTGATAGAAATATCACGAATTACTATCGGGCAATATCGGTGAAAATCTATCATATAGAGGTTAAGTATGGACTATGTAGTATATATGCATAGATGCAAAGAAAACGGGAAAATTTATATAGGTAAAACAAATGATATAAAAAGAAGATGGCGTTCTAACGGAATTGAATACAAACCGGGAAAAGGTGAAGAGAACAACAGACCTTTTTGGAATGCTATCAAAAAATATGGTTGGAGTTGCTTTGAACACATAATTCTTGAAAAAGGATTAACTGATGAAGAGGCATCCGAAAAAGAGAAATATTATATACAGTTATATGATGCTAGAAATAAAGCCAAAGGCTACAATGTGGCAAAAGGTGGAAATGGCGGATTGATATATAAAGAACATCCAAAAGGGATGAAAGGGAAGCATCACAGTGAAGAAAAGAAAGCGCAACAGCGAGAAATTATGAAAAGGCTAAACGCTGAGGGCAAATGTGGAGCTAACTGGAAAAACGGACATCCTAAGGGGATGTTGGGAAAGCATCATTCTGAGGAGTTAAAGGCAAAGCTCAGGGCAATCAAGCCAGAAAAACATCCAAGCGCAAGAAAAACTGTAGTGGAATACCTAGATGGCACAAAAGAACAATATGGATGCTTGAAATATTGTAGCGAAGCCTTAAAGGTAAGCGAAAGCACGCTTATAACCATAATCAAATCAAATAAACCTTATAAAATTTCCCGAAATTGCCACTCAAATCTTGAAAACCTAAAAAGGATTGAAGGGGCAAAAATTTACTATTTATGATAGACAACACCGAGATAACTTTGAGTTTTAAAAGGCTCAAGGCATTGTAACGCATAGGAGCTGAACCTTGTAGAAGCAAGAATATAAAGTTCCCACGAGTGTCCGACATCTTAGCAAGTAATGTTGAAGATGAAAATATATGCTGAACTTACTGGCGACAGTAAGAACTATCGGATAAAAAGCCGATAAGATAACAAATTGAAATCTCAAATGGAAGCAGGCGAGGCACTTTTTGAAATAGCTATACAAGCCACTAAGAATCACGAGACATATGAGGTATATACAGCAGGCACAAAAAGGGACCAGTCAAAAATTGTATTTAGTGAGTGCAATCTGATGACTAAAGGCTCAATTCTAAGGTCAAAATTCAATTTCAAGCGTGACGAAATCGTGCATATAAAGACGGGTTCTTTTATAAAGCCACTTTCAAAAGAAGACGGCAAGACCGGAGATGGTACCAATCCCGCATGCTTGATACTCGATAGAGATTTGTCGAGTATAAATCGAGGTGTATCGGTGAAGGCTAAAGGCGAAAGCCCATGTTAATACCGAGAGTGCAGAAATCAACTGCATTTGTAACGACTAGCAAGTGAGCGTTAAGAGAGCAATAATCTTGCCACGAGCCCCCGACACATTAGAGCATCCGACAAGGGTGCTTTTTTAATGTGAAAATATAGTCTGAACTTATAGGAAACTATAAGAATTATCGGATAAAGAGCCGATAATATAACAAATTGGAATACCACCAACACCCGACAACCGACTTTTACGATTTAGGGCTTGGTTCAAATACAAAAGAGCCAATGCTGACGATAATAACCACAGCTGGCAAGGATTTAACATACCCTTGTTACACGCAAGAATATGACTATTGCTCAAAGGTATTGGATCCAGATGTAGATATCAAGAATGACGAATATTTTATTGATATTTGCGAAGCCGATAAGGATGATGACCCCGGAGCTTTGGAAACATGGCAAAAAGCTAACCCGATAAGAGCTTTTTATGATGAAGGTATCAAAAAAATAGCTGAAGATTATGAGATAGCTAAACAGATACCCGAAAAGATGATAGCATTCATGACTAAAGTCTTGAATATATGGGTATCAGCTGCAAATAACGGCTACATGGACATGAAAAAGTGGAAAACTTGTGAGGTTAAGGAACTACCAATTGACCTGAAAGGTAGACCTGTATACGTCGGATTTGATATGTCCTCAAAAATAGACCTTACCTCAGTGGCTTTTGTAGTGCCGTTTCAGACCGATAAAAAAGATAGCAGTAATAAAAAGATAGTCAATTATGCTGTTTGGACGCATAGTTTTATACCTACAGTGGATAAACTTAGAGAGCACATCATAAAAGATAAAGTGCCGTATGATGCATGGGAGCGACTTGGCTATTTGACGCTGACAAATACTCCTATAGTCGACCAAGCGACCGTAATGCGATATGTGCTTGATGAATGTGCGAAATATCAGTTAGACATACAGTGTTTGTGTTTCGACCCTGCAAATGCATCAAAATTGATGATGGATTTATCAGATGAGGGCTATACAGTCGAGGAAGTGTACCAAAGTCATAAAAGTCTTAATGAGAGTACTCAAGGGTTTAGAGAGCAGGTCTATTCGGGTAATGTGGTTTATCTACATAACCCGCTTTTTAATTACGCAATGTCAAATGCTGTTACAAGGACTAATAACGGTTTGATTAAGATAGATAAAGATGCAACTACAAAGCGAATTGACCCGGTGGATGCGACTTTGGGAGCGTTTAAGTTGGCTTTATATCATAATTTTGAATTGGAATCATATAGTGACTATGTGGAGAATTTTTTGAAAGGAATAATAGGTTAAAATGGGATTTTTTAATAGATTGAAAAACTTATTTATGCCCGAATCAGTAGACACGGCAAGTGAAAAGCTCCTGCAGTGGCTAGGCATAGACAAAGATAAGCCGAAAGCCTTGGCAGAGACTACATACTTCACTTGTTTGAAAGTCTTATCTGAGACTATGGGCAAAATGCCCCTGAAACTCTATCAAGAGGATGAGTCAGGCGGAAGGGTGAGAGCGCCGACAAGCGATATATTGCTGTACAGGCCTAACAGCGTCATGACACCATCAACTTTTTGGTCGACTATGGAAGCCAATTGCCAACACTATGGCAACTCTTATGCGTGGATACAAAGGGATTACAAGAGTGGATTGAAAAAAGGCGAGATACCAAAGACAGCTTACTGGATTATGAAATCCGATTGTGTAACTGTCTATATGGATGACGCAGGGGTTTTCGGTGACAAAGGCAGGCTTTACTATAAGTTTACAAATCCACAAAATGGTGAAACTGCAATATTTAGGCAAGAAGATGTACTGCATATAAAAAATTGGCTGTCGTGGGATGGAGTTATGGGCATATCTGTAAGAGATATCCTGAAAAGCACGATTGACGGTGCCGGATATTCTCAAAGATACCTTGAAAAGCTGTATCAGAGTGGCTTAACGGCATCAAGTGTCCTGCAGTACACAGGTGATTTGGACGAAAAACTAAGACAAAGACTTGAAAAGCAATATAATGCTTTGCTCACGGGGGCAAATAACGCAGGTAAGGTCGTGGCATTGCCTTTGGGAATGAAGTTAGAACCCTTAACCTATACACTTGCAGACGCTCAATATATGGAATTAAAGAAGTACAGCGCATTGCAGATTGCGGCAGCGTTTGGAGTTAAGCCAAATCAGATTAACGATTATGAGAAGTCAAGTTACTCTAATTCAGAGTCTCAACAGCTTAGTTTTTTAGTTGATACGATGATGTATAGGCTCAATCAGTACGAGCAAGAAATCAATTACAAGTGCTTGACAGATAAGCAAAGAATGGACGGCTTTGTATACAAATTTAATGAAAAAGTCCTGCTTAGGGCAAACATGGAGACACAAATGCAGTCAATAACATCGGCGGTGCAAAATGGTATTTATACGCCGAATGAGGGTAGGCATTTACTCGACTTGCCCTCAAAAGATGGGGGTGATGTGCTTATCGTAAATGGCAATTATGTACCGCTTACAGATGTCGGCGCTGCATACAACATAGGAAAGGAGGGCAAAGATGATACTTAAAATAAAGGGCGACATAGTTAGTAATGACATGAAAGAGATTTATGAGTGGTTTGGATATGACTGTACTACTCCGGGTGATGTACTCACAGCACTTGAGGAAATGCCAAAAGGCGACCGATTGCAGGTGAAAATAAATTCCGGTGGCGGTGATGTACTTGCAGGTCAGGAAATCTATGCAACACTTAGAAGTCGTAATGATGTTGACATAGAAGTGGAAGGGCTTGCTGCATCTGCTGCATCCGTTATAGCTATGGCAGGCAAGAGTACAATATCACCTGTCGGGATGCTGATGATACATGATGTGTCGGTAAGTTTCACAAGTGGTAATCATGCACAACTTAGCAAGCAGGCTGAGACTTTGAAGGCGTGGGATGAGGCACTTGCAAGTGCTTATGTCGAAAAGACAGGCAAGAGCAAAGATGAAATCATTCAAATGATGGACGCAGAAACTTGGATAACAGCCGATAAGGCTGTAGAACTTGGCTTTATAGATGCTATAAGTCAATCAGGGCAGGCAGTAATCACAAATAACATGGGTAATCTTAAAGTTACTGATGAGATGATAAAGCAGTATACAGCCAAGAAGGCTGATATTGAAGAAGAAAAAAACAATTTGTTAAAAGACCTTGATAAATTCGGGGCATGAAAGGGGTAAATAATATGAATTTACAGGAGTTACTTAATCAAATCAATGCGAAGAAGCTTGAAGTAAAGAACCTTGTAGAGCAGGGAAAGATAGAGGAAGCGAAGACAGCAAAAGAGGAGCTTGTAGTGCTTCAGGATAAGTATAATATCCTAAAGGATATTATAGAGGGCGAGCAGTCCGGTATGACCAATGGAGTTGCAAATGCCACAGGTGTGAAGCAGGTTACAAGCGGTACGGGAACAGATCCTATTCATGACTTTGCGGAGGCTGCAAGACATGGATTTTATACAAATACCATGACTGAGGGAACCAAGGCAGATGGTGGATATACAGTTCCGGAAGATATCCAAACAAAGATAAATGAGTATAAGCAGGCGAAGTTTTCACTTGAGTCTTTAGTTGATGTGGAGTCCGTATCTACAAATTCAGGAAGAAGAACACATCAAAAGAGAGCACAGGCAACAGGATTTAAGGCTGTAGCGGAGTCCGGAAAGATACAGGCAGCTGAAACACCACAATTTGAGGTACTTGCATACGAAGTTAAAAAGTACGCAGGATATATGCCGGTTACAAATGAGCTATTGGCGGACTCTGATGCGAATATTACCAATACTCTTGTAAAGTGGCTTGGTGAAGAAGATGTTGCTACAAAGAATGCTCAAATCCTTACGGCTATTGCTACAAAGGCGGAAACTGACCTTAAAAATTTAGACGGTATTAAAAAGGCAATCAATGTAACTCTAGGTGCTGCTTTCTCTGGAAGCACTATAATCGTAACCAATGATGACGGATTACAGTACCTTGATACTTTAGTAGATAAAAACGGCAGATATTTACTTACTCCGGATGTGCAGGAACCTATGCAGATGGTACTTGCAGTAGGTGCAAGAAAGATACCTGTAAAAGTAGTACCAAATGCAATACTTAGTACAAAGACTAATAAAGTACCTTTTACCATTGGAGATCTTAAGGAAGCTATAAAGATTTTTGACAGACAGAAGCTTAGTATTATGACTTCAAATGTTGCAGCAGTCGGAACACTTAATGCTTTTGAACAGGATTTAACTTTGTTTAGAGGTATTGAAAGATTTGATTGCAAAGTCAAGGATGCTAATGCCTTTGTAAATGGATATATTACTGTAACACCGTAAAAGTTGAGAAAAACACAGAAGAGTTGAGAAGAAATCATATCAAAATATTAATCACAGTTTAGCCCTTGCATATGCAGGGGCTTTTTGGAGGTATTAGCCTATGACACTTGAGCAGGTCAAGGACTACTTAAGGGTAGACGGAGATGATGACGACAATATTATAAGAACGCTGATGGAAGCATCGAAAGAGTATATCGTATCCGCAGTAGGCGAGTACGATGAGGAAGATAAAACAGCGAATATTCTTTTTTGCGCAATAGTGCAGAATATGTATGACAATAGAGAGTTAATGCAGTCGGATATACAGCAAAGAAAGGCGATAGAATACACTTTCAAGAGTATAATCTTGCAACTGCAAATAAAGAAAGCACTTAAGGGGGATGAATGAAAGGTATAAATCCCGGAAGACTTAACAAAAAAGTCAATATATTGAGATACATAGAGGCTGAGGACGAACTTGCTAATATCGTGAGTACTTTATCGGTGCATAAAAAAGTTTGGGCAGAAATACGACCGCTTAGAGGAAGCGAACAACTAGAGCATTATAAGACAACTAGCAAGCTTGTATACAAAATCACAATCAGGAACACAGATATTACTGAAAAAGATGTAATTGAGTATCAAGGCAGGCAATTTCTTATAAATTATATTGTCAACCCGTTGGAAGCGAATTATTACTTAGAACTTATGTGCACAGAAAACAAAGAGCACGAAGAAAGGAGGGAGTAATGGAATCAATACATTTTATCGGACTTGAAGGACTGCTTGAAGATATGCATGGCATGGTATCAAGGGTGCCGGATGATGTCAACAAGACTGTCATAAAAACAGCAAAAGACTGGACAAAGGATTGTAATGCAAAGATGCCATCAAGTTATAAAGACAAAAGCAAAGGTCTTAAAAGGTGGAAAACCAAGAAAAATTACGGTTCTACCGGAATGATTGCAAGCGTTGAGGTTACGAATAAAGCCCCTCATTTCCACCTTGTAGAAAATGGGCACAGGAAGTTTATAAACGGGGTAGATACGGGCGGTTTTGTCGAAGGCAAGTACTATGCAGAAAAGACAAGGGCAGAGTATGAAAGCAAATACCCAGATATGATGCAATCGGCTATAAACAAAGCCCTTGCAGACAGGGGGCTGACATGATCACCTATGCCGATATCATCAAAGAAGTAAATTTAATTTTAAAAAGAGAATATCCAAACATCAAAAGATACGGAAATGACACTGTAGATAATGCAGTGCCTCCGTATTTTTTTGTTGAAGTTGTGCCGTATGAGGTTAGTAGAGAGAGTCAAAACATGCTTAAAAAATCTTGTTCGGTCAAGATTACATTTGTGCAGAAAGTGGTTAAGCAAGTTGAAGCACTAGAAGTAATAGAGCGAATTTTTGAAATATTGGGCATGACTCTGAGGATAGAAGGTAGGAAGATTTTGGTAACTGAATATACTCATGAGTATATTGAGGATCATGGCAATATACCACAGATATCTTTTAAACTTGATTGGTACGAAAGTACTGAATATCATGACGGCGAACTGATAACGGATATTTCGCTAAAAGTAGAAAGAAAGGAAGAAGAAAGATGAGCAAATTAACATCACCAAGTATTACAATTGCTTTCACAGAGCGTGGTGCGAGTGCTATTACAAGGGGTGAGCGTGGCATTGTGGCGCTTGTTTTAAAAGGTACAAAGCAACAGTCTTTTAAGGTTGTAAGTGAGGTTGACATACCGACTGGTGTGCTAAGTGAAGAGAATGAGCAGTATGTAAAAGATGCCTTAGCAGGATATACATACTCACCAAAGTATGTAATTGTTTATGTTATGCAAACTGGTACAGATATGGCGAAACCCTATAAGGATATGCTTCAGTTCTTTGAAAACGAGAAGTTCACTTATATGGCGATTCCAACAGTTAAGACCGATAGTAAAGTCCAAGAAGTAGCTACATGGGTGAAGAAACAAAGATTAGAACATAATCTTGTTAAAGCTATTTTACCTGAAACAGCAGGGGATAACGAAGGTGTTATTAATTGGTGTTCTACGCTTTATAGGACAAAAGAAAAAGTGCTTACCCCAGAGCAGGGAACTCCGAGGATTGCAGGTTTGTTAGCAGGAACAGGATTGAATGTATCCGGAACATATGCTGTGCTGAGAGATTTTGTTGATGTCAATAGGTTTACTAAAACTGAGCAAGATGAAGCAGTGGGAGCAGGTAAGCTGATAGCAATATGGGACGGTGAAAAAGTCAAGCTTAACAGAGCTGTGACATCTCTTACAACCATAGAAGGTAAGGGGGATACTTTTAAAAAGATAAAGCTAGTTGAAACTATGGATATGATGGAAGACGATATCAGAAAATCAATAGCGGACTATTATATCGGCAAATTTTCAAACACTTACGACAATAAGTGTCTTTTGCTTACGGCAATCAATACTTATTTTATGAGTCTCATTGATGACGAGTTACTTAATATTGGTCAGTGTCATATAGATGTTGACAGTCAGAGAAAGTGGCTTAAAGAACAGGGTAAAAAGGTATTACTGGAAGACGGAAAAGAAAAAGCGGTTGATGATTGCAGTGATACTGAAATAAAAAGAGCAAATACAGGTTCACATGTCTTCTTAAAAGCTGTTGTTTCTTTGATGGATTCTATTGAGGATGTTGACTTGAGAATCGCAGTGTAAGGAGGTACAAATGAAGCAATTTACATCTAATCGAGTAATTAACGGAACTTGGGGTGAACTTTGGGTCGATGACGAATACATCGGAGAGGTTATGTCTTGTAAAGGAGAAGTTAGTATATCTTACTCTGATATCTCAATGGTCAGAAGTCTTACTGCAGGAAAGAAGATGACCAAGCTTGAGGGAAAAGGTAGTATTAAACTGCACCATGTTAGGACAAATATATCTAAGAGCATATCTGACAAAGTGAAGAAAGGACAGACACCTGACTTTAAGATTATTGCAAAGTTGGCAGATCCAGATGCTTATGGAGCTGAAAGAGTTGTTTTTTATCATTGTAAATTCGACAAAGCAATATTGATGGATTGGGAAGTTCAGAAAAATACAGAGGAGTCTTACAATTTCACTTTTGAGGATTGGGATTTCCTTGATTACATAAATGCATAGGAGGAGTAAATTATGGCATCTTTAATGGAAAAACTTATGAAGCTTGATAGAGATAAACTTATGGAAATACCTACTGAAAAAATCAAGGCAAAGCAACTGTCAGAAGTGGCAGGCGAAGATATAGAGATTACAGTAAAGGCACTATCAGGTACATTGTATACAGAACTCATATCAAGTGCGACAGGTAAAAATGGAAGTATAGATGCAAGTAAGGTATATGATGCACATGCTATGGTAGTTGTTACAGGCTGTGTTGAACCTAACTTGAAGGACAAGGAGTTGCAGGCATATTACAAAGCGGTAAGCCCTAAGGATTTGGCAAAAATCCTTTTCCCGGGTGGAGAACTCGTAAAGATTTCGGAAAAAATAGGAGCTTTATCAGGATTCGGTAAAGATGATGAGTCGGGTGAAAGGTCGGGTGAAAGTCTTGATTATGAAAATATAAAAAACTAATAGAGACTGACGTAGATTTCCAGGCAATGTATTACTTATTTGTAAATCATGACTGGAGTCCGTCAGTCTTTTTCGATGCACATTTTTCTGACAAGCTACTGATAAAGCACTTTATACGAAAAGAGGTAGAAGAAGCGAAAGAAAGGAGTGTAACTGATGGGTAGGCAGGTAGATGTCGAATTTAGGTTCATAGACAACTTTACAAGCAGTTTTAACAGTACAATCGGAACACTCACAAGTGGCACAGCCGCCGCATCTAGGGCGTGGAAAGGGGTGGAAAAAGCAGGGCAGAGCATTAGCAACCTTGGTGCAAAGATTACCACAGGCGTTACATTGCCCCTTGCCGCTGTTGGTGCTGCAAGTTTTAAGAGTTTTGGAGAGGTAGACAAAACATTAAGACTTGTTGGAGAAACCATGGGAAGTACCGCAGAAGAAGCAGAACAGTTGGAGAATGCTATAAAAACTGCTGCATCAAATTCAACTTTTGGAATGCAGGACGCAGCAGATGCATCACTAAACTTTGCAAGACAGGGATTTGATGCGGCGCAGGCGGCGGATATGATTTCGCCTGCAATGAACCTTGCAGCAGGTACGGCGTCGGATTTGTCTATGGTTACAGGAGGTTTAGGTAACACCTTAAAAGCATTCGGAGCGGATGCAAGTGAGGCGAGTCACTATACAGATATGATGGCAAAGGCACAAGCACAGGCGAATACAGATGTTGAAGGTTTATTTGAGACTATGAGTATTGCAGGCTCTATGGCTAAGACTGTAGGTTGGAGTTTTTCGGACTTGGCGACAATAACAGGAGTATATGGTGATGCAGGTGTAAATGCATCGGTCGGAGCAACTGCGATTGTTAGCGGACTACAAAGACTTTCAAAGCACGAAGCAGAGGCTACCGGCGTAATGAAAGACCTTGGAATAAACATATATGACGCTAATGAAAAGATGAAGTCGATGCCAGAGGTTATTGGAGAGCTCCAAAAAGGCTTTGAAGGCTTAACTGACTTAGAGAAGATAAATGCTGCACAATCAATCTTTGGAATAAATCAAGCGGGAAAGTGGATGACACTCATAAATGGTCCGGGCATAGAAGCCTTACAAGGGTATAAGGATAGCATTGAAGGAACAACCGGAGCATCACAAGCTATGTCAGATGCCTTGATGTCGGGTCCGGGTGGTGCTGTAGAGCAATTGAAAGCTTCGTTTGATGTATTCAAATACAGCGTAGGAGAAGCCTTATCAGGTGCAGTGGTTCCTTTTATTGAAAAAATTACAGATTTGCTTGATAAGTTTAACAAGATGGATCCGGAGCAGCAAAAGCAAATAGTTAAGTGGGCAATGATGGCGGCAGCAGTTGGTCCGGTTCTGATGGTATTCGGCAATACAGTGAGCATGGTAGGAAAGATTGGTGGAGCATTTACGAATTTGAGTAGGTTTGCAAGGGTTGCAATTACAGGCTTTAAAGGACTTACAGCAGGAAGTAGTGCTTTAAGAGTAGGAATTGCAGCCATAAGTACACCTGCAGGTATTGTTATAGCCGTAATTGCAGCTATTATCGTAGTTGTTGTAGCAGTAGTAACACATTTTAATGCTTTCAAAGCTGCTATGAACACTATATCCCCAACAATGCAAAAATTAAAGGCAAGCTTTGAAGAAATTAAATCAAAGATAGAACCTTTTATACCTGTATTGCTACAGGTAGGCAAGGTTGTATGGGATGTGTTAGGAAACGGCATCGCTATGGCAGCAGGAGTTGCGGTTTCAGCATTTGCCGGAATGTTTAGCGGAATAGCAGGTATAATAAGCGGAATAATAACCGCAATTCAAGGAATTATAACCTTTATAAAAGGAGTATTTACAGGCGACTGGCAGATGGCATGGGACGGTATTACTCAAATTTTCAAAGGATGGGTTCAAGGAATTACCGGCTTTATAGACAGTATAAAGGGGGCAATTGGCGGCATAATTGACGGTATCAAAGGTGCAGCGGATTTTGTTGCAGGTGGCGGAGGAAGTCCTTCAAAAACAACCGTGCCCGCAAAGGCAACAGGCGACCTCAACTGGATGGGTGGACTTGTGCAGGTAAGTGAAAAAGGCGGAGAGATTATCGACTTGCCGCATGGCACACGAATTTATCCGCATGACGAAAGTGTCAGAATGGCAAAGGGTTCAGGCGGTACAGTTCTGAATATTCCCAAATTGGCTGACCAAATAGTCGTTAGAGAAAATGCTGATATTGATAGAATCGGCGAAGCAATAGCAAGAAAGATACTTGCGTCCAAAAACAATAGAGGAGGAATGAGTTTCAATGCAAGTATGGCTTAAAGGAAGTAGTCCCTTGCGATTTCCTGTACTTCCGAGTGAATATAAGGTGTCGGGGAGCAAGGGTATAGAAACAGTAAATATAAATGCTATTGGAGAAGTAGACCTTGAGGGGATGAGGGGGCTGAGAACAGTCTCCTTTTCGTCTTTTTTCCCACAGCATTACGATTCAAGTTATTGTGAATTTAGCAGGATAAAAAGACCAGATAGATATGTCAAACAAATAGAGCAGATCATGAATAGCGGACCTACTCGGATAATCATCACGGGCACCCCAGTAAATTTTCCTTGCAGGATAACGGCATTTGAATGGGGCGAAGATGATGGAAGCGGCGACATAACTTTTTCGATAACACTAAAAGAGCACAGAAAGATAGTAATAAGTAAGTCAAGTGTGGGAGCTGAAGGGTCGACCGCTGCACAAAATGAAGATAAAGCCTCAAAGGATACATCAAAAAGAGAAGATACAAGAGAAAAACCAAAGACCTACACCGTCAAGCGTGGCGACTGCCTTAGCTCAATAGCAAGGCAGCTAACTGGATCATCCGATTGGCACGCTTTATATGGGCAAAACAAAGACATAATTGGAAGCAATCCTAATCTGATTAAAGACGGTATGATTTTGGTTGTCCCTTAGGTGAAGATATGAAGATAAGTCTTATAAAAGATACAGATGTTATATACAACATAACAAATGCCTGTTCAAAAATAACATGGAAAGGCTCAGCAAGTGAGGCGGCTAGATGTGTAGATTTTGACTATATAAATGCACCTTATGACAATACTGTAAACATTCCGTCTATTGCCACAGGCGACTACATATCGCTTGAGGATACAAAAGAGGGCGAAGTATTTTTCGGTCAGATTTTCGGAGTAGAAAAATCAAGCCAAACAGGAACTATAACCTTTACGGCTTGTGACATGATGAAACACTTGCTTGAATCAACAGGTCAATATAATTTCAAAAATCTCACAGCTGAGGCGATAACTTCTCAGGTTTGTGCTGATATACAAGTTCCAATTAGATATCTTTACCCAACGGGTGTAAATATCGCAAGTATGATATGCGATAAGATGAAGATATACGATATCATCATGGCAGGATATACAAGAGCACATAGGATAACAGGCGATAAGTATTTTGCTATGATATACAAGCGTGGGCTTGGTGTGTATAAGACAGAATGGATAATAAAGGGCTTTATTTTGTCAGAGAGTACAAATATTTTTG
>ERZ773003.881-NODE-881-length-19967-cov-13.395088_pt1 | contig 19967 bp, 15 predicted proteins | sample MGYA00580668_ERZ773003 | MGnify/ENA primary metagenome ERZ773003 (study PRJEB29015, sample SAMEA2738002) | human oral metagenome | biome: human oral; feature: human-associated habitat; material: dental | place: China | collected 2126 ... | reverse complement strand
GTGATTTGAAACTTATCCGAGGTCTCTAGCTGAGCAGGCCTTTGTGCAATCTGACACCCATCTGCCGGACAAAGCTGAAAACCTTCTGATGAATCAATCGACACTGTATAAAGAAACTTCTGGTTGATAAACTCCGAACGGCGAATACGACCATCCGCTGGCTTAATATAAGCCTGAAGCAGGGTAATCCCATCTACAGAAGGCTCAAAAGCAGGACTGTTTACATAAGCTTCTAACTCTGCCTCACTGTTAAAGAGCTGCACACCCAAACCTTTTCCAGCGCGATTATGCTTGGTAATCAGGGGATAAATATTGAGTTTTCTAGCTGCTTCAAGAATATTCTCCTGCCCCAAAACAGCTACTGTCTCTGGAGAAGCAATCCCAGCTTCAGAAAGTTTCAAATATTGCTTAATTTTGCTGATTTCTAGATTGATAGCTCCGCTACCATTGATGACCTTACGGCCGTGAGCTTCCAGCCAAGCTAGAACTTGCTCTGTAAATTCTGGTGCGTAGCGGTGTCCCCGAGTATGAGAAGATGCAGACATCCGATTATAGAAAATTCCTGTTGGGGGCGGACTCTGTAGATCTAAGATCCCACTTGACAAATCCCACAGTTCATAGGGGACATTTTTCTCCTCCAGCCACTTGACCAAGTGCTGCGTCCACTCCAAATTTTCATGAATAACGTATACTTTTGCTTGACTCATAAGTCTTCTCTCCTTTAAGAATACCGAACAGCCAGTTCGCTGCTTTTTGATTCTTCCACTACGTGACCTTCTGTTTTTTCAATCACACTCACAGCCAAAGCCTGGCCTAGAACATTGAGGGCAGTACGACCAGCATTAACAAAGAAATCAACCGCAAAAATCAAGGCAACTCCTTCCACCGGCAATCCCAATTGAGGCGCCGCAGCCAGCAAGACAACAATCGCTCCAGAAGGCACTGTTGCAGCAGTCTTTCCAACCAAGGTTAAAAGTAAGATGGTAAAGAAGAGACCAGAAATAGAAAATGCAATTCCATAAGCATGGGCGATAAAGATAGTAGCTACTGAGAAATAAACAGCAGCTCCTTCGAGGTTAAAAGTATAACCCAAAGGCACAACCAGGTCGATGACATGTTCGTCGTGACCCTGCTTCTTTAAATCTTTCAACAGGGGTGGCAAAACAACACTGGAGCTACCAGAAACAAAAGCCAAAGTCAAGAGGCTCCAGTTCTGACGAATACTTGTCAGATAAGGAACTCCGAAAACCAATGCAATCAAAGGAAAAATCACTAAAGCCAAAGCAGCGTAAGCTAGATAAGTCCCTGCTACAAATTGACCCAAACCGATCAACTTATCAACTCCTGTTGTGGCTACATCTTTGGCAATAAAACCAAAGATCCCAATTGGTGATAGCTTGATAATCACACCGACAATTTTGTAAATGGCTTCAATCCAAATTTGCAATAAATCAATAAACTTCTGTGACTTGTCTTCCTTAAGACTTCCAAGACCATAACCCAAGAATATCGCAAAGACGATGATAGGAAGCAAAGCCCCTTCAGAAAGCGACTTAACAATATTAGCCGGAATGAAACTGAGAAAGAGCTCATTTAACTGGATACTCTTAGCAATCCCATCAATATTTCCTCCAGTCTGACCGATATTGACCCCTTGACCAAAGCCTAGATAATAAGCAGTAAAGACAAAGATCAAGGTAATCACTGTCGTGACCCCAAAGAAATAGAGCAAACTCTTTGTCAAGAGCTTCCCAAAAGATTTCTTACCAATCACACCAGCCACTGCTACGACCACAACCGGAAATACCAGCGGAATAATCACCATATTAATCAGACTGATAAAAGCTTGTCCCAAAAATTGATAGAAAGCCGAAAATTGCGGCCATACAAGAGCAACAAGAACACCTAACACCAATGCAATCAAGAGTTGCAATCCCAAAGAAACCTTTGACCATAAAGAAAAAATTTTCATCCCCAAACTCCTTTTTCTATTTTGATAGCTATTCTACTATGATTCTCCCAACCTGGCTAATATATATTTTCTATGAAAGTAATAGAAGAATTTTATAGGACAGCCAAATAGGTAAAAAAAAAGGCACCCAAGAGAAAATTCTTGAATGTCTGTATAGATCGATAACTCCATTGGTTATGTCAGTAAACTGGAAATGATGATATTACGGTCTCGTTATCTCAAATACTGCTGTATGAACCCACTCATTATGAATTTGTAAGTCATTTTCTATAACCCTACTAAAGGTGAAGTCATTTTTTAAAAGCACCCTCTGAGAGGCTAGATTACCTGTTGCCGTTCCTGCAATGATTCTATTGAAACCATAAGTCGTGAAGGCTTTTTCTAAAACGAGTTTAACCGCTGCGCTGGCATAACCTAAATTGCTAACATTTTCTCCAATCCTATATCCAAGTTCTGCTGTTTTTCGATTATTCTCTAAAACACTTAAATTGATTCTTCCGATCATAACGCCTTGCGAATCTCTGATAAGATGCATGTAGACATCATGATTCTCTTGTTCCCTTAACAATTCCCTTGTAATTTCTTTAAAAACTTCTGACTCAAAATAGTTAGCTGGTCTAGGAGGTAAATTCCGCTCAAAATACTCTCGATTCTCTTTTTCAAAAAAATAGACGTCTAAACTATTTTCTTCAGACAACAGCTCTAAACTTATCATCGTAAATCATCTCCCGTCATTATATACATTCAACATTTTCCCATGTTTACACAAAATGAAATTAGCACGATTTAAATTAAATACTTTTACTATTTTATATCGTCTCTACATTATGACACTGAACTTAGTTGAAAATGATTATATTTGAATAACTTTGATTTTGTAGTGTAAATTCTACTGTAAAATATACAAGCTAATTCATGTTTTGTCAAAAAGTTTCAAGCATACAATTATTAACTTTATTTCTCATACAATCCATCAATAAAAAGTTGTAGAATAATTTCTCTTTACTTATCTAATGAAAACTTTGACAATACTATTTCCAAGGATTGTAAAATCGTCCCTGATTCTGCAAAATAAGTAGTAAACTAGCTACTAAAAACAAGGTTGCCAAGAACAAGGTAAGATAGTCTCCTTTTTTCAAAGCCTGATAACTATACCAAGTGCGTTTTTTCTCTTTCCCAAAGCGGCGAAGTTCCATGGCGGTCGCGATGGTATCAATCCGTTCTAGCGAGCTAAAAATCAAGGGCGTAATAATGCGCAGATTGCCTTTGATTCGTTGCATAAGAGAAGCTTTCTTGGATAATTCCATCCCACGCGCCTCCTGAGACATCTTGATAGTAAAGAATTCTTCCTGCAAATCTGGAATATAGCGCAAGGTCAGACTGACAGAATAGGCAATCTTATAAGGCACACCAATTTGATTTAAACTGGAAGCAAACTGACTAGGGTGGGTTGTCATCAAAAAGATAATAGCCAGAGGAATGGTGCAAAGGTACTTAATAGCCAAATTTAGCAGATAAAAGAGCTCTTGACTGGTCAGAGTGTAGGCACCGATTCCCTGCCAAATCACACTTCTCTCTCCGTAAAGTCCAACCCCATACTCGGGAGAAAAGAGATAGACCATCAAAACGTTTAAAACGGCAAATACCGTCGCAAAAACGGCTACAAAGGAAACATCTTTGAAACGGATTTCTGACAAATAGAGGAGAAAGACCGAAAAGATAGCAATCAGAACAAGCAGTCTGGTATCATAGCTAATCATGGCAGCCAATGATACGAGAATGAAAAAGAGGAGTTTCCCAGCTCCTGACAAGCGATGAATCACAGTATCTCTATGCTGGTAACCGATTAATTTAGCTTGCATCCTTCTCTCCTTTCTTTATAAAATGCCGTTAAAGCAAGTGGATCCACGTCTAGTTTTTTAGCCAAGTTGAAGATTGAAGTTTCTTTTAGATTGGCTTTTACTAACAGCTCAGGATTGCTCAAAAGACTAGCTGGATCAGTATCAGCAATCAATTCTCCATCAACCATGACAAGAGCCCGATCTGAATAATCCAGCATTAATTGCATATCATGAGTAATCATGACAATAGTATGCCCTTTTTGATGCAACTCTTCGAGAAATTCCATAATCTCAGTATAGTTCTTCTGGTCTTGACCTGCTGTCGGTTCATCTAGGAGAATAATTTCAGCCCCTAAGACCAAAATTGAAGCAATGGTGACACGTTTTTTCTGACCAAATGACAGGGCAGAAATAGGCCAATTACGGAATTCATAGAGACCACAGATTTTCAAGGTTTCATAGACTCTCGTTTCAATTTCCTGCTCTTCCACACCTCGCAAACGAAGTCCTAGAGCTACCTCATCAAAAATCATATTGGTTGAAATCATTTGATTAGGATTTTGCAGCACATAACCTACTCGTTCCGCCCGCTCTGCAACAGAATCTCCTTTAATATCCTGTCCTACCCAAAGATAGCGGCCTTCCGTCTGAATAAAGCTACTTAAGGCCTTGGCTAGGGTTGATTTCCCTGCTCCATTTTTCCCGACAATGGCAATCTTTTCGCCCTTTTTAATATCCAGATAAATGGATTTTAAAATCGGTCTATCATCATAAGAAAAAGACACGTCCTCTAATCTAAAGAGTGACTGTAAATTTGGGGTTTCTTTTACAAGTTCATTCTGCAGCTGAACCTGACCTTTTGAGATGGACAAGTTATCCAGTTCTGCTAATTGTTCTTCCTTGACTAAATCCACACCTAATTGACGTAAAGTGGTTAGATAAAGGGGTTCTCGAATTCCATTTTGGGTCAACAGATCAGTCGCCAGTAGCTGGTCAGGACTCCCATTAAAGAGGATACTGCCATCGTTTATCAAGACAATCCGATCGACAGGACGATGCAGAACGTCCTCCAAACGGTGTTCAATAATAAGAGTCGTCGTCCCCTCCTCCTTATGTATCTGATCAATCAATTCGATAATATCCTGACCTGACTTGGGATCCAGATTGGCGAGTGGCTCATCAAACAAAAGAATCGGACTCTCATCAATCAAGACACCAGCTAGACTAACTCGCTGCTTTTGTCCACCTGACAAATCCTGGGGACGCTGAGACAGTAAAGAAAGAAGGTCCAGCTTTTCAGCCCATTTATGAACACGGCTTTTCATCTCTTCTAAACTTGTTACATCATTTTCTAGAGCAAAAGCCAAATCCTCTGCCACGGATAAACCGATAAACTGCCCATCTGTATCCTGCAAAACCGTGCTAACCAAATGAGATTTATCGTAGATGCTCATATCAAAGGCTGCTTGCCCCTTAATCAAAAATTCTCCAGACATCTGACCCTTGTAAATATTGGGAATAATTCCATTCAAACACTGACCCAAGGTAGACTTACCTGACCCAGATGGCCCAACAATTAAGACTTTCTCTCCCTTGTAAATGGTCAAATCTACTCCTTGCAGGGTCGGCTCTTGTTGTGTTTCATACCGGAAAGAGAAATCCTTCCACTCAATTATAGCTTCTTTCATCTTACTCTCTTCATTCGCTTCTTAGACTTCTATTTTATCATAAATTAACCCCTTCTTGCAGTCTCTTCTCTTAAAATCTTAGCGCCAACAAGATTCCTATCCTAGACTGGTTACCTGACTAGCTTATAAACAGTGAAAAAGACTGGTCACCCAGCCTTTTCCTTTATGTTAGTCCTTTTTCAAACTTCCTGAACGAGTCTGTGTACGTGAATAAGCTAGCAAGAGAAGGGTACCTGCGATAGCTACAGTTACAGCATTACCAATACCTGCAACAATCCCTTGGGCAAATACTTTTTCTGCTGCTTCATGATAAATCGCAACATCTCCAAGTGGTGCCAAAACACCCCAAACAAGAGCATTTGCAACAATCTGAATGAGGTTAAAGAAGACAATATCCTTCAACTCAAAAACACCCTGTGTTACTCGAATGTATTTTCTAAAGAGTCCTACAGCCAGACCAAAGAGCCCACTAGCAATAATCCAAGTCCACCAAAGACCTCCTGAAACAGCATCTTTCACTGCATGTCCAATTAATCCTACAAACAGACCAACTACTGGCCCAAAAATGATAGACAAGAGACTCTGCAATGCGTACTGAAGCTGAATATTTGTATTTGGAACAGGTGTCGGAATGTTAATCATCCCGATGACAACAAAGAGCGCAGCTCCAACACCGATAGCAACAACTTGTTTAATTGATTGATTTTTCATCTATAATCTCCTATTTTATGATTCTATTTTCTTTATTTCAATGGTCCAAGATGAACCGACACCCACATTATAGGCCTTGGCAAAGGAACCTTGGTTAATTGCCAGACCTAAACGATAGAGAGAGTTGATGTAAAGGATGGGTTGCCCAATTCTCACATCTGCAAATGATTTTCCATAGACAACCTGATTTTGATAGACCAGCATATCTGCATGATAGATAGTCACTTCAAAACGATCACCGAATGCTGGTTCCAGTTTATAAAATTCTTCCCGTGTGATAGAGGTCCAGAGCGAACCAAAACGCACATCCAGAATATCAATGGCTCCCTTCACCAGATGTTCTTCTATGATAGTCTCTACAACTGGAAGCTCCACAATCTGATCCACACTGAGCTCAGGCCCCACTTCCTCAAAAGTAATGTGACCACTGGCCAGTTTAGCACCAGTATAGGCATAAACATCACGACCATGGAAAGTATAAGAATGCTCTGTATTTTGACGTCGATTGGCCACTTCAGAAATCTCACGAATAGCTACAATACCAACGTGTTTCTTGATAAAGGAAAGAGTTCCATTGTCTGGTGTGACAATGTATTGATTTTTTGCAGTTTTGGCAACCACACTCTTACGTTTCGAGCCGACACCTGGATCGACAACCGATACAAAAGTCGTTCCCTCAGGCCAGTAGTCCACCGTCTGAAAGAGACGGTAGCTCCCCTCAAAAATATTATAAGGCGTGATATCGTGCGTCAAGTGATGGATTTTTAAGGTTGGAGATTCTTCTAAAGCCACTCCAATCATAGCCGATACCGCACCATCAACCAGACCAAAGTCTGATTGTAATACCAGTAAATTATTATTCATTTTATCTCCTTGTATATCCTTTATCATACCATATTTCAGAGAAAGGTGCTAATAGCTATTTCAATTGATTAGGGTATAGTTTTACCTTATAGCAAATTTCCTACTAAAAGCTCTGGTTATTGGCTAGTAGGTGCATTTTTTCTTGAAAAAAGGTATGATAGTTACATCATGAAAAAGTAGGTTTTAATATGAAAATTATCCTTGTCGGAGGGGGAAAAGTTGGTTCTGCCCTCTGTCGCTCCTTGGTTGCAGAAAAGCATGATGTTTTGCTGATTGAGCAAGACGAAGCTGTCCTCAGTCATATTGTCAATCGCTTTGATATCATAGGCATCCTTGGTAACGGGGCCGATTTTACCATCCTTGAGCAAGCCAGCGTCCAGGATTGTGATATCTTTATCGCCCTGACTGAATACGATGAAGTGAACATGATTGCAGCCGTTCTAGCCAAAAAAATGGGAGCTAAAGAGACCATCGTTCGGGTGCGGAACCCTGAATATTCTAACTCTTATTTCAAAGAAAAGAATATTCTCGGTTTTTCTCTTATCGTCAACCCTGAGCTCTTGGCTGCTCGCGCCATTGCCAATATTATTGACTTCCCAAATGCCCTGTCTGTCGAACGTTTCTTTGGAGGAAGGGTCAGCTTGATGGAATTCACTGTTAAATCTTCCAGCGGTCTTTGCCAAATGCCCATTTCTGATTTTCGGAAAAAATTCGGTAATGTCATTGTCTGTGCTATAGAAAGAGATCATCAAATTATCATTCCAAGTGGTGACATGACTGTACAAGATAAAGATAGAATCTTTGTCACTGGTAACCGTGTTGATATGATGCTCTTCCATAATTATTTCAAGTCTCGTGCCGTGAAGAGTCTTCTTATTGTTGGAGCTGGTAGAATTGCCTATTATCTACTAGGTATCCTCAAAGACAGTCGAATCGATACCAAGGTTATTGAAATCAATCCTGAGATCGCCAGCTTCTTTAGCGAGAAATTCCCAAATCTTTACATCGTTCAAGGTGATGGGACAGCAAAAGATATCCTGCTGGAAGAAAGTGCTCAAAACTATGATGCCGTTGCGACTCTAACAGGAGTCGATGAGGAAAATCTGATTACTTCTATGTTCCTTGACAGGGTAGGTGTACAGAAAAATATTACCAAGGTCAATCGTACCAGTCTCCTCGAGATTATCAATGCACCTGATTTTTCAAGTATCATCACACCTAAAAGCATTGCTGTAGATACGATTATGCACTTTATTCGTGGTCGTGTCAATGCCCAGTATTCAGACCTTCAAGCCATGCACCATCTAGCCAATGGCCAAATCGAAACCCTACAATTCCATATCAAGGAAGCCAATAAAATGACTGCCAAACCTCTTTCTCAACTCAAACTGAAAAAAGGGGTTCTTATTGCAGCCATCATTCGAAAGGGCAAGACTATTTTCCCAACTGGGGAGGATATGCTTGAAGTCGGAGACAAGCTCCTAGTAACGACCTTGTTGCCAAACATCACCAAGATTTATGACTTGATCGCGAGGTAAGAAATGAATAAAAGTATGATTCGTTACCTCCTTTCAAAGTTACTTTTGATTGAAGCTGTTCTCCTCTTGGTTCCTGTAGCTGTAGCTGTCTATTACCACGAATCGAGCCAAGTCTTTACAGCCCTCTTTACAACGATTGGGCTTCTCGTATTACTAGGTGGTTCAGGAATTTTACAAAAGCCAAAAAATCAGCGGATTTATGCCAAGGAAGGAATCTTGATCGTTGCCCTCTGTTGGATTCTTTGGTCTTTCTTTGGCGGTCTCCCCTTTGTCTTTGCTGGGCAAATTCCCAGCGTTATCGATGCCTTTTTTGAGATTAGTTCTGGCTTTACAACTACTGGGGCAACTATTCTGAACGACGTTTCGGTTCTCAGTCGTTCCCTCCTCTTCTGGCGAAGCTTTACCCACTTGATTGGAGGGATGGGAGTGCTTGTTTTTGCACTTGCTATCATGGACAATGCCAAGAATAGCCACCTGGAGGTAATGAAAGCTGAGGTTCCTGGTCCCGTCTTCGGTAAGGTTGTATCCAAACTCAAAAACACCGCTCAGATTCTCTATCTCCTTTATCTAGCTCTCTTCTCACTCTTTGTCATCATCTATTATCTAGCTGGCATGCCCCTATTTGATAGTTTTGTCATCGCTATGGGGACAGCGGGTACCGGAGGATTTACCGTCTATAACGACGGGATTGCCCACTATGGTAGCTCACTGATTACCTATCTAGTTAGTATCGGGGTTTTGGTTTTTGGGGTAAATTTCAACCTCTACTACTACCTCATGCTCCGTCGCGTCAAAGCCTTCTTTGGTGACGAAGAACTTCGGGCTTACTTGGTCATCGTGCTGGTTTCTACAGGCTTGATCAGCCTCAATACTCTCTACCTCTACCCGGGATTTTCAAAGAGCTTTGAAATGGCCTTCTTCCAAGTTTCCAACATCATTACGACAACTGGTTTTGGTTACGGAGATATCACCAACTGGCCCCTCTTCTCCCAGTTTATCCTCCTCTTCCTTATGGGAATCGGTGGCTCTGCTGGTTCAACCGCAGGTGGACTCAAGGTTATTCGAGGCCTCATCCTTTCAAAAATTGCCAAAAACCAAATTTTGTCAATCCTATCGCCCCACCGTGTTTTGACCCTCCATGTTAATAAAACAGTGATTGACAAAGATACCCAGCATAAGATTCTCAAGTACTTTGTCATCTATGCTATGATTTTGCTATCCCTTATCTTTATTGTCAGCCTAGATAGCAATGATTTTCTGGTTGTGACCAGCGCTGTCTTTAGCTGTTTCAATAATATTGGGCCTATCCTAGGAACCACTTCTAGTTTCTCAATCTTTAGTCCTATCTCAAAAATTCTCCTCTCCTTTGCAATGATTGCAGGGCGCTTGGAGATATACCCAATCCTACTTCTCTTCATGAAGAGGACTTGGTCTAAGAGATAAAATACAACCACACCTTGTGTCTTACAAAGTGTGGTGTTTTTCTTTATCCCAGAACCAATTCATCACTGACTAGACTTTGGCCACTATTTTTCTGGAAGAGATGCATGAGATCTTCAACTGTCAGATGCTTTTTCTCCTCTCCCTTGACATCCACCACTATCTTGCCTTGATAGAGCATAATGAGACGATTACCATACTCAATCGCATGGTTCATATCATGGGTAATCATCAAAGTCGTCAACTGATGGTGTTCCACAATCTTTTGCGTCAAATCCATCACCATTTGACTAGTTTTCGGGTCAAGGGCCGCAGTATGTTCATCCAAAAGCAAAAGTTTGGGTTTCACCAGCGCTGCCATGACTAGAGTCAAGGCCTGTCTTTGTCCTCCTGAAAGGTATTGAGTATCCACTTTCAAGCGATTTTCAAGACCAATATTCAACTCTTTCAAGGCTTCTTGGAACTGTATTCTATCCTTCTCCTTCACGCCCCAACCAAGCCCTCTCTTTTGCCCGCGTCTCAAGGCAATAGCCATATTCTCCTCAATCGTCAAACGAGAAGCTGTTCCCATCTTAGGATCTTGAAAAACACGGGCAATATCCTTAGCTCTTTTGCGAACGCTCTGATTTTTAATGGATTTGCCTGCCAGTAGAAGGTCCCCTTCATCCACCGATAGATTGCCAGCCAAGATATTCATCAAAGTGGATTTCCCTGCGCCATTTCCACCAATCACAGAGATAAAATCTCCCTCTTCAACCTCTAAATCTAATCCTTTGAGGACATGGTTCTCATTGACCGTCCCTGCTTCAAATGTCTTGTGAATATTTTCAAGTGTTAATAAACTTGCCATAACTTTCTCCTCCTATTCATTTCTCAGTTTCAAACCACGAATCTTTAATCTATTTTGCAATTCTGGTGCAAATAAAACCAAGGCAAGCAAGATTGCATTAAAGAGACGAACCAGGTTTTGATCTAGATTTGGAATTTCATAGATATTTAAAATAATCAAACGGTAAACAATAGCACCGATTCCGATAGATAACAAACGGCCTCCAATGGTCAAATCGTGAATCAAGACTTCCGCAATAATCACGGCACTCAAACCAACAACGATAGTTCCTGTCCCAGAAGTCACATCTGAAAATCCATCATTTTGGGCGAACAAGGAACCACATAGGGCAATCAAACCGTTTGAAATCATGTAACCAACAATCTTCATGGTGTCGACATTGACCCCATTGGCCTCACTCATCGGAATATTGTCCCCGGTCGAACGCAAGATCAAGCCAATCTCTGTTTTCATCAAAAGAGTCAAGACCAAACAAACAAGTAAGAGACAGACCAAACTAAGTGAGAAAACAGCTTCTTCATTTGTTAGGCCCAAGCTCGCCAATTGTTTAAAGACCGTTGCAGAATCTCCCAAGGAAAGATTGGGCACGCTACCCATGATTTTAATATTGATCGAATAAAGCCCTGTCAAGGTCACAATCCCTGTCAAAAGCGCTGGAATTTTCATCTTGGTATGGAGCATTCCTGATACAAGACCTGCTACCATACCTGCCAGCAAAGCAAGTAAGGTCGCAATCCAAGGATTTGTCCCTGCCTGTATCTGTGATACGACGACAGCCGCCCCCAAGGGAAAGGCTCCCTCAGCAGTCATATCCGCAATATCCAAAATACGGAAAGTCAAGTAGACCCCAATCGCCATAATCGACCACAACAAACCTTCTGATAAACTAGACAATACAAAATTCATCTTAAACCTCCTTATTCCTTGCCTTCTAACTTACTAATATCAATTCCCAATGCATCTGCCATTTCTTGATTGGTATGCAATTCCAGTTTTTCAGGCAACTCAACTGCTATATTTTCTGGCTTTTCACCTTTTAAAACACGAATCAGCATGCGAGCTGTCTGTCTTCCCAATTCTTCATAATTGGTTCCGTAGTTATACAAGCCACCAACCGCAATCATTTCTGTTGAACCACCGAATACTGGAACCTTGTGTTTAATAGAAACCTGCTTGACTGTTTCCATGGTTGAAGAAATAATATTGTCCGTGGGTACAAAAACCATATCCACTTCTGCCATCAAGCTCTCTGCTGCAGCCTTGACGTTATTACTGTCCAAGATTGTTTTTTCAACAACGGTAAATCCTTTTTCTTCTAGAAGCCGCTTAGCTTCATCCTTTTGGACAACCGAATTTGGCTCACTCTGAGTATAGAGAATTCCAATTGTTTTAGCTTTTGGTAGAACTTTCTTTATTAAGTTAATTTGGGTTGAAATAGCATCTGACGACTGGTCACTTGTTCCAGTTACATTGCCTCCAGGATGTTCTCTTGACTCAACCAACTTGGCGCTGACAGGATCTGTTACAGCTGAAAAAATAACAGGTGTCGTTTGTGTTGTATTGGCCAAGCTCTGAGCAGAAGGCGTTGCGATAGCTAGAACAACATCACTGGATTCTGCTAGCTGCTGGGAAATCGTTTTTAGATTTCTTTGTTCTCCCTGTGCATTTTGTAAATCAATCTCAATATTTTCTCCTTCAACATAGCCTTGTTTGCCCAGCTCATCCACAAAACCTTCTCTAGTAGCGTCCAAAGACTGGTGGGTAATAAATTGCGAAATACCGATACGAAACACATCTTTTTTCTTATCTGCCTTCAACTGATGCAAGCTAATCAGAGAGGTCAAGAGGATCCCCACTACCAAGAGGGGGGCTAGTAATTTTTGAACAACTTTCATAATGAAACTCCTTCTCAGAAAAGATAAAACAAAAAACCGCCTAGATACTATCTAAACGGATGCTTGAAATAATCTAACAAGTTATAACTTTGCTAGTCCATTTAGATATTCATCTATATGGACCACAATCAAAAATCTTAGCCACATAGATACAAACAAATTGCTTGAACTGTTTGCATCCATGGTGACATGTCTACAAACACTATCTAAAGTAGCTAAAGTAGCTAAAGTAAAAGTTTTGATTCATCGTTACAGCTTGTCTTTTATTCATTTCTTTTTCTGCTTTCTTTTTTGATGTTTCCTATATTACCACCTTTTTCATTAGCTGTCAAGAATATTTCAGAATTTTTTAAAATTTTTCGAAAATTCTTTCAGGACGCTTTCAAAGTATTTTCAAATCAGTCCAACAAAAAAAGGTTTATAATTTCCACAAAAGTTGATATGGAAATTATAAAACCATTCTTAGTTTAGTCCTTGTTGGTAACGTGCCAATTCGGCTTGGTTAGCCCAAACATAGTGACCTGGACGGATTTCAACCATAGACGGCTTATCAGTCTCATAGTCGTGTTGACTTGGATCATAAACCTTCAAGACCTTCTTACGTTCCAAGATTGGATCTGGAATTGGTACCGCTGAAAGCAAGGCTTGAGTATATGGATGAATTGGATTGTTAAACAATTCTTCTGTTTCAGCAACCTCTACAATAACCCCCTTGTAAATAACTGCGATACGATCCGAAATAAAGCGAACAACCGACAAGTCATGGGCAATAAAGAGATAGGTCAAACCAAGTTCTTTTTGGAATTTTTTGAGCAAGTTCAAGACTTGGGCACGCACAGAAACGTCCAAGGCTGAAATTGGCTCATCTGCAATAACAAAGTCTGGTTGCATGACCAAGGCACGGGCAATCCCGATACGTTGACGTTGACCACCTGAGAACTCATGAGGGTAACGAGTCAAGTGCTCAGCAAGAAGCCCTACTTCACGGATAATATTTTGTACTTTCTCTTTACGTTCTTCTTCATCCTTGAACAGATGATGATTGTAAAGACCTTCAGAAATAATATAATCAACAGTGGCACGTTCATTCAAACTTGCGGCAGGGTCTTGGAAAATCATCTGGATACGACGAATCAATTCCGCAGCCTGTTCACGCGATTTCTTACCATTAGTCTTTTGACCATCAAAAATGATATCTCCATTACTTGTATCATTTAGACCGATTATCGCACGACCAATAGTTGTTTTCCCACTACCTGACTCACCTACAAGCGAGAAAGTTTCTCCCTTGTTGATAAAGAAGTTAGCATTTTTAACCGCGACAAACTTCTTACTTCCTTCACCGAAGGAAATTTCTAAATCTTTGATTTCTACTAATTTTTCAGACATTTCCTTCCTCCTAGTCTGCCAGATGGGCAAATCCCATTTTTTCACGGATTTTATCGTGGAGATTTGCAATCACAGCTGGTTTTTCTACTTTTGGAGCATCCTCATGAAGAAGCCAAGTTTTAGCCCAATGCGTCTCTGATACTGAGAATTGAGGGGCTTTTTGTTCGAAGTCAATCTGCATTGCATAGTCTGAACGCAAGGCAAAGGCATCCCCTTTCAGGTCAGTATAAAGCGACGGAGGTGTTCCTGGGATTGAGTAAAGATCCCCTTTATCATCAGCAAGCTGAGGCAAGCTAGACAAGAGACTCCATGTATATGGATGGCGAGGGTCATAGAAGACTTCCTCAACAGTTCCATACTCAACGATTTCTCCTGCATACATAACTGCTACCTTATCCGCAATACTTGCCACCACACCGAGGTCGTGGGTGATAAAGATTGTTGTGAAATGGTACTCATTTTGTAAGGATTTGAGCAAATCAATAATCTGTGCTTGGATGGTTACATCCAAGGCAGTCGTTGGCTCATCACAGATCAAAACATCAGGTCGACAGGCAAGGGCAATCGCAATAACGATACGTTGACGCATTCCTCCAGAATATTGGAAGGGGTATTCATCAAAACGTCTATCTGCTTCTGGAATCCCAACCTTATTCATGTAGTCAATGGCCAATTCTTTCGCTTCTTTAGGCGTTTTTCCTTGGTGTTTTACAATAACTTCTGTAATCTGACTACCAATTGTTTTAATTGGGTCCAAACTAGTCATTGGATCTTGGAAGATAGTCGCAATCTTAGCACCACGAATTTGTTCCCAATCCTTGTGAGAAGATAGAGCTGTCAAATCTTGACCACGGTAGTCAATGCTTCCTTGGGCAATACGACCATTTTCTTCGAGCATACCTGTGAAGGTCTTTGTCAAAACAGATTTCCCTGATCCTGACTCACCTACCAAGGCTAATACTTCTCCTTCAACTAGTTCAAGGGAAACGCCGCGAATGGCTGTCAATACTTTGTCACGAACGTCAAATTCCACGACAATATCGCGAGCAGTCAAAATTACATTTTTTTCTTTTGTCATTTCTACTCCTATCTATGTGTACGTGGATCACTAGCATCCGCTAAGTTTTGACCAACTACGAAAAGGGACAAGGATACCAAAACAAGAGTTGTCAATGGAATCCAGAACAAGTAAGCATTAGTTGTTACGTTTTGTGAATAATCCGAAATCAGACGACCCAAACTTGGCACTGTAATCGGCAATCCAAGACCGAAGAAAGACAAGAAGGCTTCGTATGAGATAAAGCTTGGAAGCATTTGAGTCATGGTTGTCACAATAACAGATACCAATTGAGGCATGATATTTTTGGCAACAATCTTCAAGGTCGGTGTTCCCAAAGTACGTGACGCCAAGTTGTATTCCAAGTCACGATAACGCAAGATTTGCACACGAATCATGAAGGCAATTCCGATCCATGTTGTTACACTCATGGCAAAAATCAGATTCCAGAATCCAGCTCCGATTGAGTAAGTCAAGACAATGACAATCAAGAGAGATGGGATGTTTGAGATGACATTGTAAACTTCCATCATCACACGGTCAACTGATTTTGAAATTCCCCAAATACCACCGACAAAGACACCGATAACCAAGTTAATCGCTGTCGCAATCACAGAAATGAGAATAGAGTTACGAGCTCCGAACCAGACACCGTCAAAGAGAGATTTACCGTTACTGTCTGTACCGAACCAATGCTCAGCATTTGGCTTGATATAACGAGCACTAAAGTCGTTTACCTTGCTGACATCATTGAAATCAAACTTAGAAAACATTGGGTAGATGAAACTCATCAAAATGATGGCTACCAAGATTCCCAACATGACTACAGTTGATTTTTTCTTCATAAATTGTCTAAACACTGAACCCCAGTATGAATAAGCTGGCGCATCAATGGCTTCAGAGGCAAAGTCGTCACGTTTTACAAACTGAAATTTTTCTTTATCGATTGTAGACATTATTTGCCTCCTTTCTCAGTCAATTTAATACGTGGGTCAATAATAGTCATCCAAATATCTCCCAAAAGAAGTGAGAAGATAGAAATACATGTAAAGAGGAAGACAAGACCAACGACCATAGAGTTATTAGATGCTTTTACAGAGTCAATCAACATTTTACCCATACCTGGGAAGGCAAAGACTGTTTCAGTAAGGGTTGCACCACTGATAACCCCGATAACGGCACCAGGAATTCCTGAAACCAACGGAACCATGGCATTTTTAAAGATGTGTTTGTTTGAAATTTCTTTTTCAGACAAACCTTTTGCACGAGCAAAACGAACAAAGTCTTGTGATTGCAAGTCAATCATGTAACGACGAATCCAAATAGCTGTACCAGGAGCACCCAACAAACCAAGGATAACTGCTGGTAAAACATACGAACGCCAATCTCCAGCACCCAAGATAGGGAATGAATCTGGCAAACCGATTGAAGAACCAGCCAAACGAACGATATAAACCAAGGCAATTGTTGGAAGAGCCATCAAGAAGGTCAAAGCCCCTGTTGAAAAACTATCAATCCAAGTATTCTTGAAGCGAGCCATAGCTGAACCAAGTGGCACGGCAATCGCATAAGAGATTACCAAACCGATTAATCCAACGACTGCAGAGCTAGCAATCATAGAAGGATATTGGTAGTTGCTTTCAGTTGCTGTATAAGGATCATCTTTCCCGTAGTTAGCTACTTCACGAGAATCAGCCTGACTAGGTGATTTATAAGTTCTTGAGTAAATATTTACAGAAGAAGTTTTCTTACCTGTTGGGAACTGAACTTGAGAGGTTTTTGTTTGTCCTTGTCCCTGAGTAATAACCTGTAAAACAGGGCTATTAGCATAGGTTGGATAAGAGTCACCTAAATTAATGTTCACAAAGTTTTGATGCACAAATGGGAACTGGCTGTTGAAGTACAAGAGATATTTGTGTTTTGTTCCTGAACCGACCAAGGACCATCCGATAGCTGGATCGTTTTCGAAACGAAGGTAACGTTTCAAGTCTGGATTTTCAGGGTCTTGAATTTTATTTGTATGATCAATGTCAATCAAGTTAGCATAGAATTTGAAAACACGTTCAAAAATTGGGATTTCACGAGTAGCGTAGAATTGGCCACTTTCAGTAAATTCTCCCAGGGTCCAACCATGACCTATTTGTTTGATGTATTTTTCATAGATAGCCTTGTTGGTATCATTAGCTTCAACTGTTACAGAGGCATCCATCTGGCTAGCTTTTTCTTGCAACTCTTTGGTATCGTAGTACTCGATATAGCCCATACGCTCATAAACGGTATTCTCATAGTTATCACGTTTATCAGCAGTTGTCGCAATCTTGTTATAGTTGGTATCCTGTTTGAAAATCAATTTTCGAGGAACCATTGTATAGATAATCGTGTAAGTCAAGGTTGTTACTAAGAAGATAGAAACCAATGACCGCAAAACACGCATAAAAATATATTTTTTCATATCATTTCCTTTAAAAATCCCAAAAGAACCTTCTCCTCATGGAGAGAAAGTTCTATTGAAAATTATTTACTTCACATGACTTGCCAATTCTTTTTGAGCTTTCTCGTTTGACTCAGTCTTTTCTTTCAACCATTTTTCACGAGCTTTTTCATACTCTTCTTTAGTGATTGCTTTTTCACCAACTTCAGTGTACTTCAAGTATCCTGAATTTTCACCTTTAAGGCCGGCTACAGAATATGAAGAGCTAAATGGTAGAACTTTTGAAACATATGAAACGGCTGTTTCTTTAGGAGAAGCCATTACTGGAATTGTCAAAGCATTGTCAGTCAACCAAGCTTGTGCTACCGCGTATTTTTCATAACGTTTTTGAACATCTTGGTTTTCGCTATTTGCATCATCAAGTAATTTTCCATAGTCAGCTAAACCAAGTTTGCTTACTACTGAAGCATCTGTGTTTTGGTCAATACCAAGGTAAAGACGAGTGCTTCCTCCCTTAAGGACGAATTGATCCAAGAAAGTAGAAGGATCTTGATAGTCAGGGTTCCATCCTAGCAAGGTATGGATATCCCAGTCTTGCTCTTTAGCTGTTGGAGCGCTAAATGAAATTGGTAAAGCTTCTGCTTGAGTCATTTGTTGTAAGTCTACAACAACGTTGTCTGAACCCAATACTTTTTCAATTGATTGTTTCAATGATTGAACACGGTTTACAACCGCTGTTGATTCTTGGATAACCAGGGCATCCAAGTGGATTGGGAATTCAACACCTTCAGCTTGTAGGCTTGATTTTGCTTTAGCAAAGACTTCTTTCGCTTTTTCTTCATTGTAAAGTCCATTTTGAGAATCTGCTAGAGACACGTTTGACCAAGTAGAAGAATTTGTCTTAGCCAAGCTATCCTGTACCAATTCACCAAATGTTTTCTTACCAACTTGAAGATTATAAGGTGCAAACGTATTACGGATGGCTACTGCAGCTCCATCAGTACCATTTGTTTGAGCTGAATAAGAAGCACGGTCCACTGCAAAGTTCATGGCTTGACGGAATTCTTTATTTAGCAATGCTTTCTGAGTAGATGTCTTTTGAGCATCACTTGTTTTGGCAGTGTGGTTATAAGCTGTACGGCCATAGTTCAAGCTGACAGTTGCAACACCCGCACCTGGTTCGTTAAAGTAAATGTTATCTTTGAAGTCAGCTGCATATTTTTCATATGTAGAACTTGTAGGGAAGATACGCGCCTTGCTATATTGACCATCAGCAAAACCTTTGGCAATGACATCTTGATCCTTACCATCCCAGAAAGTGAACTTAACGTTCTCAATTTTTACATTTTCTTTGTCCCAGTAAGCATCATTTTTAGCCATCTCGATAGACGATTTTGGAGTTACAGATTTTAAGACAAATGGACCGTTATAAAGAATAGAGTTAGCATCTGTTGGGGCACCAAAACCTTCCCCTTTTGAAGTTAAGAATTCTTCATTAACCGGCATCAAAACACCACTAGTTGTCTTGTCATTCCAGAAAGTTTCTGGCTGGTTCAAGGTATATTCTAGTGTTTGATCATCAAGCGCTTTTACTCCAACGGTTGAAAAATCGCTTGTTTCACCCTTGATATAGGCTTCTAATCCCTTAATAGAAGAGCTAACGATTGAAAGTCCTTTTGATTTTCCATCTACGGCATGTTTCAAACCAGTAACGAAGTCTTTGGCAGTTACAGGAGCGTATTCTTCTCCCTCTGAAGTTACCCATTTAGCATCCTTACGGATTTTATAGGTATAAGTCAAACCATCTTTTGAAACTGTCCATGATTCAGCAATAGAAGGAACTAGATTACCATATTTATCATTAGCCAACAAACCATCTACAGCATTTGTTGTAACGAATGATGTTGAATCGATATTGCTGACGATATAATCCAAAGTTTCTGGATCTGTTTGATAAACATATTGGTAATCTTTTGCTAGTTTAGCATTATTTGAACTAGTGTTTGAACACGCAGCTAGAACTCCTGACGCTAATAAGGTAGCTCCCGCTACAGCAAGCACTTGACTTTTTTTCATTTATTTACTCCTCTTATAAATAAAGTATAGGTTATCATCAATTATATCATAGATTTCAAGAAAAGTAAACGAATTTTCAGAATATTTAGGCTTATTGACACAAAAAATCTGAAAAAGCTATTGACTGAAAATCATTTTCAAGGTATAATAATAAACGTTAAGGCGGTATAGCCAAGTGGTAAGGCACGGCTCTGCAAAAGCTTGATCGTCGGTTC
>ERZ773003.878-NODE-878-length-20029-cov-17.211074_pt1 | contig 20029 bp, 20 predicted proteins | sample MGYA00580668_ERZ773003 | MGnify/ENA primary metagenome ERZ773003 (study PRJEB29015, sample SAMEA2738002) | human oral metagenome | biome: human oral; feature: human-associated habitat; material: dental | place: China | collected 2126 ... | reverse complement strand
ATGGAAGAATGTCCATATCATAACCGCTTCTTACCGCCTTCTTATTTTCCTCAATCTTCATCTTATCAATATCAGTGTTTTTTCGTTTTACCATCTTAATGGCTTCCGATTGGTCGATTGCCCTAATATGAAAGGAAATATTGATGTTATCGTCAATATCCAAAAACTCGGATAACATCCTATCTGAAAGCTCACTGGCAAGGATTTGAAAATGACTCGTTGCTCCAATGAATTTGCCAAACTTAAAGTATCTACTCGGTGTAAAGTTAAACTCATCAGGCACAATATATGTCTTTGTGCTTTCCCTTTTCTTTAGGTCTTTGTAGGAAAATTCAAATGTTTTATTTGGATTTAAAACATCATGAAGTATCTTTAGCCTTTCTTCTCCGTTTAGGCTTTCTGCTCTTACACCCATGCTCTTTAGATTAGATAATATATCTATCTCCAGTCTTTCAAGTTTTGATGTTGCCTGCTCTAAATTATCCGCTTCCACTGTAAAGGTTACATACTTTGATTTTTTAAGTCCGTTATTTCCCTTTACAATCTGGCTTTTAAGCATCTCTCTAAATTCAAAGCGTATATCGTCGAAACCGTCCTTTTTATCCGGTATCTGAATTGCCGACTTCATTTCTTCGTTTCGTCCGAGCTGATTGATATATGAAAACTCAATGCTGATACTTGGATCAAAAGAGTTTAGGAAGTTTGCAAACTGATTAAAAATCAAGTCCCTATCTTCATCTAAGGCAAGCTGATAGTTAATGTCCTGAAAGGCTATACTTTTACTGAAGTGCTTTTCATCAAGCTGGCATATTCCGCTTTTTAAAAGCCTTAGATAGGGAATGGTATCTTCTACCGTATATCTTTTCGGTTCTTTCTTAAAGATAAGGTCAAGGATTCCTCCCTTATCTTTTTTTGACTTGCAATTACTTTTCTTTAAGTCCCGCTTTTGACTTCTCAATGCCTTTTCGTTTTGCATGAGTTTTATTTGCTGAATTTTTCTTTTCTTGTTCAAGGTAAACCTCCTTTCTCACTCTCTTTTTTGGCTGATAAAACTTATGAAGGTAGATGTGCTTAAAATATTTCTCAAAGGTCAGTCCGTCCTTTTCAAATAGTGTGATGAAAAAGATAGGAAGCGTGGACACGATAAGGAATATGACAGCTATGTCATTTGGCACAAACTTCCTCATAAATAAATAGACTGGTATTCCAACCAGTCCTGCAAGTGTGAAGCCTATGAGCTGCCTTTTCGTTAGGTTAAAAGCAACCTTTGTCTTTACCCTATTTAAGTCTTTAGGGATTGGTACATATGCCATATCTTACCTCCCATCTTCTTTACCCTTTGACAGCTCCTCAAAGTGTTCATATACAGAGCCGATTTCTTCCTGAATACTCTCTATCTGTTCATTCGTACTTTTGTTATATCTTTCCTGCATTAAGCAAAAATCATTATGGCAGCGACCGATGTCATCTGTTCTTTCTTCCAATTCTTTTACCTTGTTATGAAGCCTGATTCTATCAATTATCGCCATAATGCCTGCTCCAATTACTACTGTTGTAAATACTGTTTTTCTTTTATCCATACTATCTTTCCTTTCTTTTAGTGTGCATTTAATACGCTTTTGGCCAGTGTTCCGCTCTTTAGCATCATTAACCCCAGCAAAACCGCATAGCCAAGTATCGTCATGGTACTTGTGTGTATATCTGTTATCTTAATCGTCTTAACTAAAACTGCGTAAATTCCAAGACAAACCATTAAAAAGAGTCCTTGTAGCCCAAGTGCAAATAGTCCTTTGATGTAGTTTGTTCCAATCTGTCCCCACTCCTTGTTTCCCATTGTGGCAAATGGAATGGCTGAAACCGATGAGTAAACATAAATCTCAAACATTCTTCCGTAAACTACAAGCATAATCACAACGGATATTACCTGTATAGCAACCTTGATGAGTGAGGTTTCAAAGAGAATCATGACAAGTTCTCCAAGCCCCTTTTCTTTTAGGGTATCCATCATTGCCACTATCTGATCTCCGGAAACGGTGGCAGAGGTATTTATCACCCCTGCCGCCTTATTTACCATGTGCTGTGCCACATCAAAAACTGCCATTGAAAACTCAAAGGCATGGGATACTAACCATACAGCAATCCACATCTTGATGATGTACTTGAAAAATTCAAAGGTATCTGTATCGGTTGATTTTTGTCAACAAAGTTTTTCAAATATTTCTCCAACAAAAAAGGATAGCCACCATTTTGTAGTAGCTACCCTCTTATCTGTATTTTACTTGTCGTAATTTATAAGCCTTATTGTTTCTTTTTTTACATCTACCTTTACAATATCATACCCTGCGTTATATATAGCATTTCCCATAGGTCTGTCATCACTTGCATACCAATAGCTTGGATATGTTCTTGCTGATTTACAAAGTTTTCTGCCTATAAGTTCTTCCACCTTTGAAAAATCAAGCTCTATTTCTCTGTCTTGCCCTTTCAGACATTCTGTTATTGGTAAAAATCTGCTGTCTTTATGAATATACTTTTTATCCTCTGTTTTTTCTATATAAGTATCTTCCTTTATTTCATCATCTTTTTCTATCTCAAACTTGCCGATAAAATTAAAGTAAATATCTATTCTTTGGGTAAACTTGTACCTTTTGAGTTTCTGCTTTTGATATATCACAATCTTATCAATCAGTTGATTTATCATTGAGGTTGTAAGTATGGAAAAGTCAGTAAAACTCCTAATTGTTTTAATAAACTGCTCTGTATTATCACTAACGGATTGTAATTTCTCCGTTACTTCCTCAAGCTCAACTATTTCACTGTTTAAGGTCTTTTGTTCTTCTGTATATTGAACGGCTATCTTGTTGAAAGTTTCATCGTTTATCCTGCCGCCTATATTATCCTCATACAGTTTTACAAACAGCCTATCTATTACAGCAAGTCTACTTTTATCCGCCTTTAATTTCCTTATATTTTCCTTTTGACTTTTCTCTCTTTCTTCAAGCCTTGCAGATATAACGATATTCTTAAACTCTTCCTCATTATTTTCAATATATTTACTAATATCCTTTAGGGCTTCTAATATAAGCTGTCTAACTACCTCTGTCCTAATATAGTGTGCTGAGCATTCATTTCTATGCTTTTGATAAGTTGAGCATATATAATTATCATAACTGACATCTTCTTTATAATGCCCTGTCCCCTTATAGTTTATCCCTCTTGAATTATATAGCTTTTCTCCACAATCCCCACAAAACAGCTTCCCTGTAAGTGGATTTACCGTTCCCATTCTTGACTGCCTTCTTGTTGTTTTTAGTAGAGAATTGGCAATCTCCCATGTTTCTTTATCAATGATTGCTTCATGAGTATTTTCAAAAATAGCCAAGTTTTCTTTTTTGTTGGTATATCTTCTCTTATCCTTAAAACTTGGCTTTATAGTCTTAAAGTTTACGGTATGACCTAAGTATTCTTCTCTTCTTACAATACATTGTACGCTTGTTCCCCACCAGCGATATGGTGTGTCAAATTCTTTATTTACACGATTACCATAACCGTTCATAGCCATATAGTATGATGGGGAATAGACTTTTTCTTTATATAATAAGTCTGCTATCTGGTATGGTCCAAGTCCACTTACCACTAAAGAGAAAATCCTCTTTACTACCTTTGCAGCTTCTTCATCAATGATCCACTTTTCTTTATTATTCGGGTCTTTCTTATATCCATAAAGTGGGTGGCTTCCTGTATGCCTTCCCTCCATACCCTTTGCCCTATATACCGCCTTTATCTTCCTACTGGTATCTACTGCATAGATTTCATTGATAATGTTTTTAATTGGGATACTTATATCCGTTTCCATATCGGTTGTAAAGGTATCTACATTATCGTTTATGGCAATAAATCTTACATTATGCTTTGGAAAAAATTCCGTTGTATAGATACCTACATGAAGATGGTTTCTTCCAAATCTGGACAGGTCTTTTACGATTACCGTTCCTATTTCTCCATTTGCAACCTTTGTTATCATATTTTGAAATTCAGGTCTGTCAAAATTCGTTCCGGAATATCCGTCATCAATGAAAAATTCACACTGAAAAAAGCCACTCTGCTTGGCAAACTGGCTTAAAATCTTCTTTTGGTTTGTAATTGAGTTGCTTTCCCCTTGAAGTTCATCATCTCTTGATAAACGACAATAAAGGGCTGTTTTTCTGTTAGCTTGATTAGACATAGTTTCCTCCTGTCTATCAAGCCTACATACGATACTTGTATTATACTCTTTTTTCATCATTTTTGCCACCGTTAATTGTCATTTTTTGTGGCAATTTCCTGTTTTATGATGGATTTCATCTTGTCTTTTAGCTCTTTACCATCTTTTTTACAAAAGATATTTACAGTGTATTTTGTATTTCCGATTTCCTTTTGTATTACTTTAGTCTTTTTATTATCTATATTGTCTGTATTATTTGTCTGCGTAATATTCATAAATTCTCCTTCCTGTTTTTTGCAATAAAAAACGATTAGAATTTTTAACTTTTCTAATCGCTACTACTCATCTATTAAGTTTTGTGCTTTTTTTATTTTCTCTTTGCTTTGTGTCTTTCTTCGGTCTATTCCTGTTACCCTTAAAGGTAAGCACATTTCTATTATCCTTGAGTAAATTCTATTTAGCATTACATCATCTTGTTCAGCTTCAATATCCTTGAAATTAAGGTTTGTGGTTATAACGGTTGGTCTTTCCTTTAGGTATCTTGCATTGATTACATTGTAGATCTGCTCTAAGGCATATTCCGTATTTCTCTCTATTCCAAAATCATCAAGTATTAAAAGTGTCGGACTTGTTATACTTTCGATATACTCATTTCTATCTAGGTTAAAGCCTCCTTTTTGTAAATCGTTTAATATCTGGGCAAAGTTTCTCATTTTAACTGTATATGAATACTCTGTGATGATTGAATTAGCTATTGAACAAGCTATATAAGTCTTCCCACTGCCTACATTTCCATAAAGTAATAAACCTGTATTATCTTTTCTCATTTCATCAAAGTATTTTACATAGTTCTTTGCTTTTCTGATGATGTCCTTATCGGTATATTCATCGGCATTTTCAAAGGTATAAGCTATTTGATTTCTTGAGATAAAACAGTTTCTTCTAAGTCCATCTTGTTTCATAAGTTTTTCTCTAACTTCTTCCTGTTCTTTTCTGTCCCTATCACATTTACAAGCTGTTCTAGGAATAAATAATGTATTATTAAAAAACAGAATAGGTTTACTGTCTATTCGTTCATTACAAACCTTACAATAGACATGTCCATCTTTTTCGTAGTGTTTTTCTTTGTTGTAGGTAAAGTCTGTACCTTGAATTTTTGTAGTTGTCATATTTTTATTCTCTTTCTTATCCATAATTTTTATTCTCCTTTGTTTTTCTAAAAGGCATATAAGGCGTTTTAAGGCTTATTTTCATCTTAATCATAGTTTGTACCTCTTTTTGCCTTAATACTCTAAAAATACCTTTTCACCGTCTTATATGAGGTTTATAGGCTATCACTGTCCTCATAGTTGGTTGAATAGGTTCTGCCATTATTTTTCTGTGATAGTTTTTCCTTGTCCTGTTCATACCAATTAAGGATTGTTACATAGTGATTTTTATAGGTCTTTCCACTGCTTTCAATATATCTTGATAATTTATCTATCATTGTGTCTGTATGACCTTGTAGCTTATCCTTTAACTTTTGGTATTCTTCATCAGTCAAAGAGATATTTTTATATTCTCCATAAGGAGTTGGGTGCAGGATTTTGTCCTTTTCTATCTCTCCCTCTTTCTCTAACTCTATATCTATCTCTTTCTCTATCTCTTGTCGGACATTGGGTAGACAGTTTGAGGACATTGTCCTACCTGTTAGCTCTTTTCTTTGCCCTCTATATTTTCTTTTCTTACTTGCCCAGTCTGTTTCAGAGCCTATCAGTGCCGGCAATTCTGTAAGAAAATATTCATCTTCAGCTATAACTTCTATCAAGCCTACTCTTTCTAAATACTGCAAAGTTATCATAATATCATCTTCTGTTTCATCTATTACAAGGGCTAACTCTTTAGCAAAGGTTTCATCTACCTTTTCAAAATATAGCTTGCCCTCATCTCTTAAACTTAAAAGTAGTAGCTTCAAATAGATAATCGTATATGTTCCTCCGGCTGATATTTTTCTAAGTCTTCTCATACGAATATCTGTAAAAAAATCTTCTTTTAGCTTTAACCAATAATATCTCTTGTTTTTACTCATATTTTTATCCTTTCCTCAAATAAAAAAGGACGATAGATTTTTACTTCTACCGCCCTTGTAAGTGTATGTGGCTATTTATTAACGCTTTTCCAATTTCATATTAAATTTTCAAATCCTTGTTATTTATCATTCCGCCAAACATTGTATGGTACATATCCTTAGAAGATTCTTCTATCTTGGTAATACTTGATATTTTATTCCCTGCATCCTTTGACGATGCTCCGCAAAGATAAAAAGCTTCATTGTCTGTTCCATAGTCAATGGCAATATACCTATCGTGATATTTTTTCCCTGCAACTTTCATCTTAAGCTTGATATTAGGATAATCTTTTCTAAAATCATTTAGGATATTTTTGGTAAGCATATCCTTATTTTTAACATCGTCGCTAAAAACTATTATTTCTACACTATCTTTTGCACCCCTAAGAAGTTCTAATGTTTTTAGACCGATATAGTTATCTATGACATAAATACTTATCTTTGCAGATTTATATATCTTAGTATAGGCAAGGTCAGCTTCTATCTTATCTCCATTCATCAACAGAAAGTGCTTGTATGTGTCCGGATCTATAAAATTATCCATAACCTTTTTCAAATCTTCTTTTGTTGCTAAAGTATTAATCTTATCCCCTAACTTTGCTATTTCCTTTGAATGTTGCATAATGTCATTTGTATTTTGGTTTGTCTGTACTACTATTTGTAATAATTCTTTTGAAGTAATAAAGTCTTGGTTTTCGATGATAAAGTCTTTCATCTGCTTAAACATTCGTATTAAAGCCTTGCTTTGCTTAACAGCAAGTTCTCCCCTTAATACAGTCATAAGCATATAGATTCCCTGTTCCGTAAAGGCATAAGGCAATTTTCTACGACCGCCCCAACTTGATGTCGATTTTTTCGACATCAAGTTTTCAAACTCTGCCTTAGTCAATTGGAACATAAAGTCTTCATCAAATTTTTCAGCATTGTTTTTTACTTGTTCGTTAAATCTTGTAGTCGTATACCCATATATTTCAGCAAGTTCAAAATCAAGCATAACCTTTTGATTTCGTATATAGTAAATCTTACTTTTCATTGTAGTTTCGTCTATCACTACTATCTCTCTATTTTGTTCAGCCACAAAATACACCTCCAATATGTTTTTAAGTCAACAGCCTGTTGACCTTTTTCTTTATCATCTTAAATTAAGTTACTGCCTGTAACCCAATTGTTTATCATGGTAATCAAATTCTAATTGGTATAATTATACCAAAAATATAGGCTTTTTTCTATCTCTCAGTTTCCTTATGGCTATGGTCTTTCTTTTTGTAATGCTCTTTTACCCATGCTTTTTGCCTATCTTCTTTAGCAATTTTCTTTTGAAATTCTTTGATGGCAAGTCTGGTACTTGGCTTTTCTCCTCTTGCAATTGCCTTTTGATAGGCTATCTCTATTTCAATATTGATGTCTATATCAAACTCTTTGTTTACTTCTCCTACAAGATATTTGATATGGTTAATCTGGTCTACTTCTTTTTTAATATCTTTCTGATAAAAACTCAGGTGGGATATTTCTGTTTGTAAGTCTGATTTAATTTTTTCCCATTTCTTTATTTCTATCTTTTCACTTCCGGTAAGATTTTTCACAATGGCTTTTGCCCTTTTACATTTATCTATTTCCTCTTTATGAGAATGATAGTATTCTTCTTTACTCGCTCCAGCTATTTTACTAAGGATTGAATTATCTGCTTTTTTGTATCTATCATAGACCATTTTGTTTTCTATTATGATTTTTGCCTGTTTCAGTAAGGTATCAATATTTTTAATGGCTTTATTGCAATCAGAAATTTTATCTTTGTTATTTTTTAGCTTTATAGCGACCTCATCTTTCTTTAACTGTATATCTAAGATGGTTTTAAGATTATTGTTTCTCATATAGGCTAATGTGTGCATATGTTTGTTACTATCAAAGTGTTCTTTTCTTGCTCGATTGTTATAGCTTAAATTCTTAGACAGTTCCTTTTGTATTCTGTAATAAGTTTCAATGTAGGAATACACATCAAAAAGGTCAGGGGATAGATGATATTCTTCTTGTTTTTCACTGGAATATTTTCCCATAGTACTTTTTACTTTTACCCATAGACTCATAAAGAATTGTTCTGCTTCTTTTAATTCTGCCTTTAGTTTTTTTAATTCTTTATTGATGGCTATAATAAGTCTATTTCTATTTCCTCTTTCTGTTGCTATTCCTTTTTTCTCCATTTGATAACTCGCTGTTCCTAAATGTATTTGTGGTAATTCTTCTCTTCCTTGTTCTTCAAAGGTGCGTGGATCTATTCTTTTGTTTATACCATTTTTCTCTAAATACTCATTTGCCTTTTTAGAAAAGTTTTCTCTCCATTCTTTTGCCTTATCAGGTTCGTTCCAATCATTTAGATTTACTTTTCTTGATTTATAGTTTCCACTTTTAAGTTTTATCTTTTCTCCGTTTTCATCAAGGATATATTCTTTTCTGCATTTGGTTTTCCATTTTCCCTCACTATCAATTTCTCTAAGTGTAAGTAAGATATGGGCATGTGGTTGCTCTCCATTATCACTTGCCAAAGGATTATGGATATTACAGTCTGCTATCATTCCTTTAGAGGTGAAGTTTTCTTCAATAAATTCACTGATGAGTTTTATCCTATCTTCTTGATTTAATTCTCTTGGAAGTGTAAAAAGTAAATTTCTTGCAAGCTGTGAGTTTTTGCTTTTCTCTATTTTTTCTACTTCATTCCATAAATATTCTCTGTTTGAAAATTTTTTAGGAATATGTTCCGGCAGAAATATTTTTGAAAATAAAAGGTCTTCTTTTTTAGAATAGTCATGAACTTTTCCATAGTGTTCATCGTTTAATTTATCTCTTGCATTATATGCAGCTTTTGCAATTACGCTTGCTCCTTTTGACCTTGTAACAATATCTACATGGGTATGCAGATTTTTTATTTCCAATATCATCGCTCCTTTCATTGCTTATATTTGTGCATAAGAAAAGCAGATAGATTTTTCTTAATATATTTCTATCTGCTCGTCTTTATCCAATATTTAATTGTTATTTTTAATATCTTTATGATTGTAGGTATCTTCGCTCCCTTTTTCAAAGGGCGCAAAGATACACCGTTTGACTACGGTGCTTTACGTTCCTGCGGAAAGCCCATCGCTCCGCTAAGGAAATAAAAACGCTAAAGCATTTTTATTTGTTCAAGGGGACTACTCCCCCTTAAACCCCTGTGGACTTTGTTTTTTGTAGATTTTTCAAATCAACAAAAAAGCAAAGTGTTAAAATAATTTCACTCTGCTATGCTCTAATTTTCTTATTTAAATTTTCCGACTGCTTATATCTAATCTTCAAACTCTTACAAGTCCTTTTGGGTTTCGTCGTCTATACCTTTGTTTTCATTTTCAGTATTTGAAGTTTCTTCTAAAGATATTCCCTTTTCTCTTAAATGTTTTTCGGTTATTTCCTTTAATTTTTCTCTGTATCTATTATCTGAAAACACATAGTCTAAAAAGGCATAGATTAAATCATTATCTGTATTTTCTTCTGCACCTGTTATTTGTCTTTCAAACTTTTCAAATACTCCACCTTTTTTCACTTTTCTTTGTGTATCTGCACTTCTTTTAAGTTTGCTTATCTTCTGATTAAGTTGCTTGGCTCTATTTTGTGCCTTCTCAATTTTATTATTTTCTTTTTCCAATTGTTCTATTGCTTTTTCTAATTCTTTCATTTTTCATTCCTCCATATTTGTATTTTTTTCTTTTTCTATAAAGAGAAAGATTAAGCACCTTTTTAACACTTAATCTTTCTAAGTTTTTAGATTTTATCTTTCAATATCTCTCTTAGTTTTTCTAAAAATTTGCCCCTCCTTTTGGTGATTGATTGATAACTTACTTTTTTTACCGATTGACCTTAGTCTTTCTTCTCTGTAGAAGATAGTTTCCATTAACTCTCATTCTTCTTTTGTCAATATAGCTAATGCCTTGTTTAGTTTTTCAATTTGCATGTTTACTTCTACAATTTTTTCTAAGTCTGTTTTTTCATCTATGATGTTATCTAAAAATGTCCATCGCGATCCAGTGCTGAAAATGATATAACATTATGCTTTTTCTTTAAAGATACTTTTCATACTCTATTATCTTCCTTCGTTTACAGATACAGCTTTGCCTTTTACATAAAGGTAATATATTCTTTAGCAATTGTATTATCTTCCTTTTACTGTTCTCTGTTTTGTTTTCTGAGAATAAAAAAGGAGGACTTCTACATTTTAACGTAAAATGTCCTCCGATTACAATAATGAAATTACTTCTTATTGTATGGTTTTTTATTTAATTGTTGGTTTTGATTACTTAAAATTCTTTACTATAGTTTTCACTTTTTAAATCTTCGATTACTTAATATAAATTTTACTTTGCATGTTTTTTTCTGATATCTACATTTTAAATAAACCATCTACTTAATTTAACAATGGTAATCATCCTGTATTTTAGGTGTAATACAGATAGGTTAGATTATTTTATTTAATCATATCAAATATCACTTGATGAAAAAAAAACAAAACCAACAATACTGTTATCAGAACCACTACTATTGTCATTATTTTTTTCATTATCTCACCGTAAATGTAGTTCTATTATAGACACTTCCTGTTATTTCTATTTGATGAGAGCCATAAGTCAATCCAAAAGTCTTATGAACAAATGCCCATGTACAATATTCAATGTGGTGTGCAACTCTTGTCCCTACTCCGTATGTTGATTTATCGTCCCACGAAAAGTTTACTAATGGTAAAAAATTCGATGATATCCATATATTTGCATGATCAATTGATCTTATCGAACTTCCATTGTGTCTGTAGCGTAGCTCTCCACTATATTCAAAAACTTTCAGTCCGAAAATTGAAACAGATTTTGAGCCTGTTGCAATTCTTGACTGCATATAAGCCCTCTTTGCAGAAACATCATTGTACACCTTAACCTCTTGAGTATTGGAAACCACTACATCTCCATTTTTAAAAGTTACATAAGAATTGTTATCAGAAAGAGCATTGAGTACTTTTAAAGTTAAATCTGAATCATTAACATAAGAAATAAATTTATCCTTTTTTTCTTGACTTAATTTTTCAAATCCAATTAATAATTCTTTTGCTCTAACACCATTAACATCATCATGATTGATTTTTTCTTTCATAAACTCTCTAAATGATTCTATAGTAATATCATTTCTAGCTACATTTAGATTAGTTTGTTCTTGTGCAAAAACACTATTGTACCCCATCAACATAAAACACATCACAAATGTCAATAAAGATGCAAATACTTGCTTAAATATTTTTTTCATGCTATTTCCTCCTATTCTACTAAGTCAAAATTTACAATAGTTATTTACAGTCCGATCTCCGTTTTTATACCTCTGAGGATTTTTATAATTCATAAAACTTCACCTCCTTATAAATTCAAATCACTATTTCAAATAGTATTTATTGGCTGCAATTACAAGACGAACACTTATATATGCCAGTACTATCTAAATCAAAAATAGCATATATACATGTTCCTAAAGCTGTTGCTATTTCATTTGCAACCTTTAGTGATGGAGCTTCAGAGTCCTCCACAACCTCAAGCTTACTTATATATTGTCTTGAAATACTAATTTTTTCTGCCAACTCAACCTGAGTTAAACCTAGTTCTTTTCTTCTTTCTTTTATTCTATTTTTCATTTTATTATTGATACCTCTTTTCATTTATTTTATTATATCATTTATGAAACAACAATGCAACTATTTGTAGCATTTTTATTCTAAATTTACGTCGATTACACCTGATATAGTTCCTATCCCTGAATCTCACAGCGACGTTTTGTTCTACTTGGCAGGCTCATATCATCGCCCACTTCCCCATAGATACATATCCTTACAGACCGCTCATTTAGTTTTCAAAGAACATCTGTAAATAGAATATTGTATTTTTGCTATTCTTCCCGTATGTCCATAAAGTTGGAGATTTGGCTTATTTTTTCGTTTTTCCACGATTGTGGAAATGGTATGATATAATATTTATTAAGAATATTTTGTATCAAGGAGGTTATCTGTTATGAAGTGTAAAATAACCTTACAAGAACGCTTAAAGGATTTGAGAGTTGCACATAATTTAAATTTAGAGGAACTATCCAAACTTACCGGTATTTCAAAATCTGCCTTAGGCAACTATGAAAATGATGATTACAAGGAAATCAATCATGGTAATTTAGTTACTCTTGCACAGTTTTATAAGGTTTCTACCGACTATTTACTTTGCCTTACAGAAAATAAAAATCACCCAAATACAGAACTTACCGATCTACATTTGAGTGATGATATGGTGGATTTATTAAAAAGTGAGGCTATCAATAACCGCTTACTTTGTGAAATTGCTACACACGATAAGTTTAAGGAACTTATGGCTGATACAGAAATCTTTGTTGATGGGATTGCTGCAAGGCGTTTTAATGACTTAAACACTTCTCTTGAAAATGTCAGAATTGAAATTATCAATCAAAATCCCGATATAGAAGAAGATGTTCCATTAAAAACTCTCTTGGCTGCACAGATAAGTGAAGAAGATTTCTTTTGCCATATTACTCACAAGACTTGGGATACTATTCTAAAAGATATTCGTAAAAATCATGAACACGATATTGATAGTATGCCTGATGATGACGACATTTTATCCATGCAGAAACTCAATCAAATTATGAAATCTTCCGGAAACAGCATAGATAAATATATCGAGGTTTTCTGTAATTCACTTGGGATAAAATATAAAAGAGTTTCTGAAAGTGAAAAGGAATCTTTTAGAAAACTGCTTAAAAAATCTCCTGCAATTAAAAATTCAGGTATCAGCTTCAGGAAAAGAAAAAGATAATTGCATATTCTTCACTCCAGTTATTTAATTTTAATAATCGTAAATAGGCTTGATATTTTGTATTTTATATTTGAGGTTATTCTGTATTGGAATAACTTCTCTTATAGAATACAACATCGTGCATATTGTTCTTTTGCATTACCATATTGATAAGCTCGATACAAAGAACTGCTGTGATGATTAGTCCTGCTATTGGAATGATAACGGAATCGTTAATGCTTTTGATAAAGGCAAATACATCTCCGTTCCACCCCATAGGCGTTTTACCTACATCTGTTGCAACCGCACCAACTTTGTCGTTGATGTCAAGAAACATGGACTCTAAGTTTGCTTGGATACCGCCCAGTAGAAGCTCCTTAAAGAATTCTTCTATCTTGTCGAATATTCCAAACATCTAAGCTCTCCTTTTCTTCTTAATTGAGTACATTGGCAAGTAGTGGAATGAGCTTAAGTCCGATAAGAACGATACCTCCTCCAGCCATAAGCTGCTTAATACCTTGGCTCTTTACTGATGTGCGATAAAGAAGTAATAGAAGTGTAAAAAATTTTGCCGTTCCTATCCGGCACTTGCGCATTGTGTCGGATAGGTCGGGCGGTTATTCGGGCAAGTCCACCTTGCCAACAAAAGAATAATAAATCTCAATGTCCTGTCTGCGGGTCTTGTTCTCGTCATAGCTGCACTCATGCACAACGATTTTCTCTACAAACTCCCGCAGCAGAGTAGGGGTAAGTTCTTCAAAGCTGGTATGCCGCCGGACAACATTCATAAACTTTTCTGCGTTCACGGTGGCTTCCTGTGCTTTGGAAAGCTCCGCTTGAATAGCAGCGGCTCTTTCTTTCAGCTCCCGTTGCTCTGCTTCATAGTCTGCCGACAGCTCTGTGAAACGCTCGTCTGATATGCGCCCGGTCACGCTGTCCTCATACAGCCGCTTGAAGATAGCGGATAACTCGGCTATGCGTTTCTCGGAGGCTTCCAGTTCCTTTTTCTTGGCGGCGTTCCTGCGTTTGCCCCCGTCCTCGTTCTGCTCAATCAAGAGTTTCATAAACCGGGCTTCATGCTTTGCCGCATAGCTGGTCACTTTCCGCAGATTGGAGAGTACACCAGCGGTCAAGAGGTCGGTGCGGATAAAGTGCGCCGTACAGTCATGGGTGCGTTTCTTGTAGTTGCCGCAGATATAACAGTCCTGCTTGCGCTTGTCCGTCTGGTATCGCTGCTGATACATCACGCTGCCGCAGTCCGCACAGAACAGTATGCCGGAGAACAAACCCACTTCATCATAGCGGTTTGGGCGTTTGCGCTGTTTGCGAAGCTCCTGCACCCGTTCCCATGTTTGGGTGTCTATGATAGGCTCGTGGTGGTTCTCGAAAATCACTTGCTTTTCCGGGGGATTTTCTACACTGTGCTTGACTTTGTAAGAAAGTTTTTCTGTCTTGAAATTTACCAGACAGCCTGTGTATTCCCGGTTTTCAAGGATATGCACTACGGTATTGGTCGCCCACTTGCACTCATAGCCGGGGTGGTAGCGGCGGGTGCTGCCCGTCCTGCGGTATTCAAGCGTTCCCGGCGTGGGGATTTGCTGCTCTGTGAGCATACGGGCTATCTTGGTCGGACCATTCCCGGCAAGACAGAGGTTGTATATCTGCTTGACTACGGGTGCAGCTTCCTCGTCAATAATGAAATTTTCATCCTCGTCCATGAGGTAGCCATACACAGGCTTGCTTGTGATGGGCTTGCCATTCATGCCTTTTGAGCGTTTTACTGCTTTGATTTTCTTGCTCGTATCTCTCACCAGCCATTCGTTAAAGATATTCCGCAGCGGGGCAAAGTCATTGTCGCCCTGTGCGCTGTCCACTCCGTCATTGATAGCGATGAAGCGGACACCTTTCTGTGGGAAAATCATTTCCGTGTACATTCCCACTTGCAGGTAGTTTCGCCCTAACCTCGACATATCCTTTACGATAACTGTCCCGACTTTTCCGGCTTCAATGTCCGCAAGCATGGCTTGAAAACCGGGTCTTTGAAAGTTCGCACCAGAATAACCGTCGTCCGTGTACCAGCGCAGATTGGAAAAGCCGTTCTGCTTTGCATAGGTTTCAAGGATACGCTTCTGATTGGAAATGGAATTGCTTTCGCCTTGCAGCTCGTCCTCATGGGATAGTCTTGGGTAAAGGGCGGTAATTGGTTGTTGGTTGGTCTGTCTTAACATAAAATCCTCCGTTTCCGACAGCCAGCCCCACTATTCCGTACCTTGATTGTACCACATGGGGCGGCTGTCTGTATAGCGGCAAAAGCGTCAAATCTGCTTCTTTATGGTCGGTCAAATCGCCGTTTTTTGTGTAGCAGCTTCCGCTTCCAGCACTTTCATCATCTTGTCGGCTGCGGTGTCGGTTGCGCCCTGCTTGAAGAAGCCGGAAACGGTAAGGACGGAGTTGCCCATGCGGATTTCCGTCACACAGTCCGGGCGGCGGTCTGTTTTGGTGGTGCTTGTCTGTTTCGTTTCTGTCATAGGCTCTCCTTTCGCTGCTTCATCAGTTGCTTTAAGCGTTCCAGCTTTTCCTGTGCGGTTTCCTTTCGGAAGTTGCTGCCCGTGAAGCGGACGGGGGCGCACATGGAAGTCAGCCTGTCATAGATACGGGCGTGGGGCGTGTCCTGCGGGTGCTGCAATTCCTCCAGCGTGAGGTTGGTCGTGGCGATCAGCGGCTTGCCGCTTCGGTAACGGCTGTCAATCACGCTGTAAACCTGTTCCAGCCCGTATTCTGTTCCTCGCTCCATACCGAAATCATCAAGTATCAGCAGAGGGTAGCTGCAAAGGCGGGAAATATATTCGTTCCTGCCCTCAAAGCTGGCGGCAAGGTCACCCAGTATCGTTGCAAAGTTTGTCATGCAGACGGCAACCTCTTTTTCCATAAGGGCGTTGGCGATACAGGCGGCAAGGTAGCTTTTTCCCGTCCCCACGCCGCCCCAAAACAGGTAGCCGATATTTTCAGCCTGCATGGTTTCCCAGCTCTCCACATAAAAGCGGGCGGTTTCGGTCTGCGGGTTTCTGCCGTTGTCATGCTCAAATGTCCAGTTCCGCATAGCAGGGTCGGTAAAGCCCCGGCGTTTCAAGTCCTCCACTTTTTCAAGGTGCTTCTGTCGGCTTTCGGCGGCTTGCTGCTTTTCACGGGCTGCCCGCTGGCAGTCGCACTCTGCCGGGTGGCGGTCACGCCCGAAACAAGTCTTTCCCTCTGCAAAATAGGCTTCTTTGGGCGTATGGCACTTACCGCAGTATAAAAGCCCGTCCTCGCCTGTGTAGTCCTCCGCTTCGGCGGTAGTGGCTGTAATGTCCGTAATCATAGCTTCAATTCCGTTTTTCATAAGCTCTCGCCCTCCTTGCATGAATAATCGGGTATGCCCTGTTTCGGGGCAGCCTTGCCTTTGGCAGCGTCCTCCTGCGCCCACTTGTAAATGGTGGCTGCATGGCTGTGGTACTGTTTCCCGGTGGAAGCGATATGGCAGGAAAGCCGGTCAATATAATACTCCCACTTGTCGGGCAACTCTGTTTTTAGCCCGGAAAGCTCTGTATCGGTCAGTATCACATTGTTGTATCTGCCATAAGCGGCGGGGGCGGGGTGTCCCGTTTCTCCCTCTCTCTCTTTTTCTATCTCTATCTCTTTCTCTAACTCTATCTCTATCTCTGGTGGACGAATGTCGGACAAATGTCCGCCTTTTGTCCGGGGCGGTAAAAGTGCCTTGTTTTCCAGTCTTGCAGCCCGTTTCCGCTCGGCTTCGGTAGAGGACTGTCCTATCATCAGCTCAATGTCGGTCATATAGAAAGCCCCGCTGTCAAGCTGCTCCACAAGCCCCAACTGCCGGAAAATCTCTAAAGCCCTCTCAACCGTCCCTATCTGGTGGCGGGTCAGTGTCGCTATCATCTGCGCTGTGTAGGGGATATGCTCGTCAAGCTGCAATTTCCCGCCGTTTTTCAGCGATTTTAAGTACAGCTTCAAGAGGATATTGGAGTATAAAATCCCGTCTTTCATATCTTCCAGCAGCACAATGGAGTCGCTGTCAAAAAAGTTCTCTTTCAGCTTGAGGTAGTAATACTTGCGGTTATCTGCCATTGTCCCTGTCCTCCTTTTTCCGGCGTTTGGAGTAGTAGTGGGGGCAGAGTATGATAACCGCCCGGAAGCTCTGCTTGCAGCTATGGGTACAGCCCCGGCAGAGGTCATTGTATGTGATACGATCGCAGGTGGAATTCCCGACTTTCACTTGCCGCAGGAAAAAAGACCATTCCAGCCGCCGTTTCTTGCTCATTCTTGGCATGGGTGCGCTCCTTTCTGCCGTTTCCGCTGGTGTGGCGGTATCGGCGGTAATTCTGTATCATCTCGGTATCATTTTCGGGTTTTTTCTGCCCTATAAGCCCGTTAAAAAATCCTTTGGTATTTGCGGATAGGGTACGGGGCAGCCCCCTTGTTCTGTATAGGTTCGGGTACATTTTGGGGCGGTTTTTATCGTTCCTGTTCCTGCCTTTTCACAGGCTTGCGCTCCCGGTGTAAAATCTGGTCGATATTGCCCTTGACAGTCTGTAAGCGGCGGTATTCCTCCCGTTTTGCCCGGTAATCGTTGTAGCCGCTGTTTTTCTCTTGGATAAGGGTTTCAATCTCTGCTTGCAGGGCTTTATAGCTCGGCAGCTTGGAAATGCCGTTTTCCCTGAAATAGCGGGCGGCTGCGTCTGCTATGATAAAGTCGCTTTCGTACTTCTGACGGTAGGCTGCTTTTGCTTTGGCGTTTTTCTGCTGTTTCAGCCCGTCCCGGACAGGGCGGGTCTTGGAATAGGCAAGCACCTGCCGTTGCAGCTCCTTTTTCCCGTTCAGCGTCTTTTCCATCTGCTTCAGCTCTGTAAGGCTTTCCCGCATGGCGGTATAGGCGGCAGAACAGGCTTCGTCCAGTTCCTCCGGGGAAGAAAAGCCGTACTGCTGATAGGCGGTAACGGTAGCTGCCATTTGCTTTAGGTTGTGCTTTGCCGCCCAGCGGTCATAGCCCACGCCCTTGCCCTCGGCTCGCTTGGCTTCCCGGTCAACCATGCGCTGCAAGGTGTTGTCTGCCGGGGTGGTTTTTGTGGTTTTTTCCCCTTGTGACAGCTTTTTAACCGCGGCAGGGTATTCGAGTATGGCTTTGCTCTGTTCGACGGCTCTGTGGGCGTTCTGCGTAAGCAGGACAAGGACAGCAGCCTTGTCAAAATCGTCCCCCAGCTTCCGGGCTGTGATAGGCTTTGTCCTGTCCGGCGTGAGGTAGGAAAGCCGCCCCCGGCTCTCCTTGACGGTCACACCCTCCCGCAGCAAAAGGGAAGAAAATTCGTCAAAGCTGCCAGCTTGGGAAAGTGCCTGCCGTATCGTCCGGCGCAGCTTCGCCTTGTCCGTTTCAAACTTGGTGGGCTTGGTCGGCTGTCCTGCGGCTTCTCTGACAGCGTTCTCTTTATCAAGGGCAAGCTGTCCTTTCTTTGCCGCCCAGTATTCCCGTTCGGTTATCCGTTCCTTGCTGCCGCTTAGGAGGTCGATTTGGTAAAGCCCCTCCCGGTGGCACATCTCCATGACTTCACTCTTGAAATATTCCATAGCGGCGTTGGTGCAGCGGTGCTTGCAGCCCTCCCGTGTGTCGGCTGGTCTGTCCATGTAGGGCAGAAGCGGGACTTCATAAATCCGCAGGGAGTTGATGACGATATGCACATGGATATTGCCGCTGTGGTTATGCCCGTCCGGGTGGGTGCAGACTAAGGCTTGGTGTCCGGGGAAATGCTCTTTACAGAACTGCTCGCCCAGCTCCTGCGCCCGGTCTACGGTCAAGCCGTTGTCTGTCCCGTCCCGTGGGTCAAAGCTGATGATATAGTGGTGGCTTTTCACATCTTCCCGTTTTTGGTTTTTCTCATAGCGGAGATTAGCCCGCATACAGGCAACAGCGAAATCCTCGCCCCCACAGTTGAGGGAAGAAATGCGGTAATCCTCCCTCGGTATCAGCCGCCCGTTTTCATCAAGGGTGGGCTTCATGGTAAACTCGTCATGCTCAAATGTGAGATAGGCTTCCGCTGCGCCATAGTCCGCATTTTTAGAGCTGATATGTTTGAATGTTGCCAACAGCGTCACCCACTTTCTGCAAGACTTCAAACTTTAGGGCAGCAAGGTCGGAAACCGCCGCCCGTACCTCCCCGGCAAGCTGCGGGTAGGGGCTGTGCCACTCGTTCAGCGTCCGGGCTATCTGGTTTAAGTTGCCGCCGATCCTGCCGTATTCGGCGGTCAGCTTCCCGACAGCGGCAAGCAACTCGTCATTGACGGGGGAAACGGTTATGATGGGGCGTATGGCTGCCCCGGTTATGGCTTGCCGGATAAACTCGGCTTGGCTCATGTTGTAAGCAGAAAGCCTTTCCGCAAACTCGGCGTATTCTTCCTCGGTCATGCGTGTCTTGACTACCCGGCTGCGGTGCGGCGTGTTATATCGTTTTCGCATGGTAAAACCTCCTTCGGCTGTGCGTGGTGTCCTCTCACTAATAGGAGAAAAACAGGGTGTAAAGCGGAACTGTTTTTGAAAAATCCGAAAAATTATTTTGAGGGATTTTCCAGCGGCGTAAGCCGCATAAGCAGGGTTTGGGGAAGGCACTCCCCAACAAGATTCCCGCAGGGGCAAAATGAGCGATAAGCGAATTTTGGTACTGCGGTAGAATCTTGCTCTGAAAAACTCCGGCGTTCCCCGGCTTCCGTACTTTCCGCTAACAAGACGTTTCAAAAGGGCTTTGCTACCCGCTATTCCGGCATATCTTGAAAATTTTCCTTTCACTACCTACAACACCACGCAAAGCAAAATGGACG
>ERZ773003.871-NODE-871-length-20138-cov-6.916994_pt1 | contig 20138 bp, 14 predicted proteins | sample MGYA00580668_ERZ773003 | MGnify/ENA primary metagenome ERZ773003 (study PRJEB29015, sample SAMEA2738002) | human oral metagenome | biome: human oral; feature: human-associated habitat; material: dental | place: China | collected 2126 ... | reverse complement strand
TTCTGACTCCCGCTTACTTTCCGCAATGCGCTTGTAAAGAAACTTCACGAGCAGGGACTGCGTCTCTTGATTCATATCCGTCTGCATAACGAGGAAGTTGTCAACGACAGATTGCGATATCATCTGTGCCTCTTCTGGTGTCCTACCGCGTGCAGCCACCTCGATAAGATTCGTTCCCTTAGTGTTTTTAATATCAAGGTACTTTTTTGCGAATGCTTTCGCATCTGGCTTCTTTTCCTTTTCAAAATCCATACTATCGATAATGGGCTCAAGCACCGTACGTGATTTCATCAGTTCAATGTAATTCATCGTCGGCGACGATACAGATCCGCCACCTACCCCAAACATCGCCATCGCTGCGGCAGCACCAGAAACATCAACCTTTCCAGTATTACGCGTCTGCACAAGCGTGGTAGATTCATACTCCTTCGGCAACACAAAAGCAATCACTACCGCCACCGCCGTGCACGCGAACACGATCGTTGTCACGACCTTCCAACGCGCAGCCATGATATGAAAAAGCTTCGAGAGGTCAATCGCATCCTCATTTTGTTCCATTGCAGCTTCTCTCCTATCCGCGAAGTTAATCCGTCAGAGACTTGTACAGCGCCCACACGTTGATATACGGCAAAATATCTTCTTGGAATCTGATGCCATTCGTCGCCGGCACATAGACGATGTCTCCATCTTCAAGGAAAACATTTTGTGTAATGTCATGCTTCTTCACATAGGCCTTCATATTCAGCATACGGTAATACATCACATTGTCGCGCACGCGGATGACTTGGATGCGCGTGCTGCGCCCGCGATCCGTCCAACTGCCGGCGCTTGCCAGGGCAGCATAGGCATTCATATTGTCAGCATCCATCTCCTGAATGCCGGGTTTTGTCACGTCACCCATGACGTAGACCTTGCGCTTTCCATATCCCGTGACGAAGATAGAGATATCGGGGATGCGCATGTACTCGCCGAAGGCCTCCAAAAGCGCTTCCTTCGCCTCATCCAGCGTCATGCCTTCCAGTTTAACACTGCCGACATAAGGAAGCTGCACACAGCCATCGACACCAACTGGAATCTCTTCAACCTTTATGTCTTCCGTGAAGCCGATGGGCAAAATGCGCATCGTATCCCCTTTGAAAAGCCGATAGTTTTGCACTGTCGACGGACGCCCGAGGGAAGCAATCTCAAATTCTTCCGGCGCCTCAATGTAGCTTGGAGTTACCGCCGTCTCTTTTGTCTTTTCATCCTTCGATGAAGTCGTGCGTTGCGCATATGACTGCGTAGGAGCAGATTGCACAGCGACAGGCGCAGCCGAAGCCGCTTCCGCTGCAGCGTCTTGCGCCGACGACGCGGCGAACGCAGCGCTGCTGCTGAGCGCGAGCGCCGCAGTCAAAGCAAGCAGGTTGCGTTTTTTCATAAACCGACACTCCTTCACGATAATTTCATATATTTCGTTTAGAATACCATACCTCAGGCACAGTGTCAAAAGTCAATCTTCCCTTTATACCGAAGACTTTTGACCACCATGGAGCAACATCTCATGCGCATGTCAAACCCTTGCCTTCATCCCTCCATGCACGCGCGGCAGACCTTGCTCGCGCCAATCGGCTGAAACGGAGCGCCGCAGGATTCGCAGCGCGGCAGCGGGATACGCCAGCGCTTGGCAGCGGGGGAGGCGGCGAGGCGCAGGGCGCTCTTCGGGCAACGCGCGGTGCAGAGTCCACAGGCGGTGCAGAGCTGCGGCGTGAAGGCGAGCACGAAGTCCTCGCCTTCGACACTTGCCTGCAGCGCTCCGTGCGGACACAGGCGCGCACAGAAGCCGCAGGCATTGCAACCGCTGTAGAGCGCGAGGTCAGCGTGCACGGCGGCGGGCTGTGCGCCATGAGCGAATGCCCAGGCGGGAGCGGAGAACGGAGTAAGTGCGGGACGCATGGAGTCTTGCCCCATTCCCCCTGCATCCAGCGGAAGCCCCTTATCCGCCTCTGCCGATGCAGCACCCGCACGCTCCCCAGCGACAGCACCGCACACCATACGCTCGGCAAGCCCAACGTCGTGCGCCCCTGCCGCACTCCTCCCCGCACCGCCTGCCGCATCTCCCTGACCGAACTTCTCCTTCGCCACATCGCGAAAGCGGCGGAAAAAATCGCGGCGACTATACTCGCGTGCGGCAGGCTCAGCATCAAGCAAGCGAAGCGGCGCTCGCCCCGCCGCCGCAAGAGCCGCATCGACGGCGGCAGCCTCGCGTGCGAGGTGAGCGTGGACGGCAGGCATGCACGCGCGGCAAGAGCCGATGTCGAGCTGCACTTCCTTCTTTGAGGCGATTGCCCAGAGGATGCCGCACGTGAGAAAGCCAAGGCACGGAAGCATGGAATTCGTCGCTCTTTTCGCGCATGCGAGGCGCACGCTTGGCGCATCGGCAGCTACAACAGCCGTCAGCTTCGCCGCATAGTCAAGCCGCGTCTCGATGGCGGCGGCCGGACAGACGGCCGTGCAGAGGCCACATTCGATGCAGAGATCGGGATGCGGCACGCCCCAGCGAAACGCGCCGACGGGACAGACATCCTCGCACGCGCGGCACGGCGGCTGCAGGCGCCCCTTGATGCACCTTGCCGCCGACAAGCGGATCTTTTCCAATCGGACGCCACCTTTCCAGAAATTTTCCTTTCCATTATAGCAGGATGCAGAGGATTTTTCGAGGTATCCTGCGCGCATGTACCGTTCTTGTGCTATAATTTTAGGAAGCAATTTTCAAAAGACAAGAGGTACTGCCATGAAAGAAGAAAACATCGGCGCAGCTATTGCGCGCGCTTTGGGAATCCGAGCGAAGCAGGCGGAGGCGACGATCGCGCTCCTCGACGAAGGCAACACCGTGCCTTTCATCTCGCGCTACCGCAAGGAGGCGACGGGCGAACTCGATGAAGAGCAGGTGCGCTCCGTCGAGAGCGAGCTTTCGCGCCTCAGAAATCTCGTGAAGCGCCAGCAGGAGATCGAAAAGAGCATCGAGGAGCAGGGAAAGCTCACGCCCGAGATCAAGGAAGCGCTCGACCGGGCGCTGAAGATGCAGGAGCTGGAGGACATCTACCTGCCCTTCAAGCAGAAGCGGCGCACGCGCGCGGGCGTCGCGCGGGAAAAGGGACTGGAGCCGCTGGCGCTCGCGATTCTCGCACAGGAAGAGAAAAGCGGCACGGCGGAAGAATACGCTGCGCAGTTCATCGATGCGGAAAAGGGCGTAGAGACGGCGGAGGACGCGCTCTCCGGCGCGATGGACATCGTCGCCGAGACCGTTTCCGAGGGCGCTGCGCTGCGCCAGAAGATGCGCAAGGAGCTTTGGCAGCGGGCAGAACTCGTGACTGCGCTCGACGAAGAGGCTGAGGACGCGCAGACCTTCCTCATGTATCAGGACTACAAGGAGCCGCTTCGCACGCTGCCCTCGCATCGCATTCTCGCCATCAACCGCGGCGAGAAGAAGGGCTGCCTCAAGGTCACGCTCCAATGCGACCACGAGAAGCTTGCGGCGGAAATCTTCGACGGACTGGCAAAGGGCGATTCCATCTTCCGCGAATCGCTGAAGGCAGCGATCGAGGACGGCTACAAGCGTCTGCTCTTCCCCGCCATGGAGCGCGAGCTTCGCGCTCTTCTGACAGAAAACGCCGAAAAACAGGCGATCCATGTCTTCGGCGCAAACCTCAAGCAGCTCCTCCTGGAAGCGCCGCTCGCCGGCCACACGGTCATGGGACTCGATCCCGGCTACCGCACGGGCTGCAAGATGGCCGTCGTCAGCCCCACGGGGCAAGTCGTCGACCACGGCGTTCTCTACCTCACGATGAGCGAAGAGCGCCGCGCCGAAGCGGCAAAAAAGGTGCTCGCGCTCATCAAAAAGCACGGCGTGACGCTCATCTCCATCGGCAACGGCACGGCTTCCTACGAAACGGAAGAATTCACGGCCAACCTCATTCGCGAGAACAAATTGCCCGTTCACTACCTGATCACGAACGAAGCGGGCGCGTCCGTCTACTCGGCCTCGAAGCTCGCGAAGGAAGAGCTTCCCGAATACGACGTGACGATTCGCGGCGCCGTCTCCATCGCTCGGCGCGTGCAGGATCCCCTCGCCGAGCTCGTGAAGATCGACCCGCAGGCCATCGGCGTCGGCCAGTACCAGCACGATGTGAACCAAAAGGAGCTTGCCGCCGCGCTCGACGCCGTCGTGGAATCCGCCGTCAACCATGTCGGCGTGAACCTCAACACGGCTTCGGCGGCTCTTCTCTCGCACATCGCGGGCGTCACGAAGGCGATCGCGAAGAATATCGTCGACTGGCGCGACGAAAACGGCGTCTTCGCCAGCCGCCGCCAGCTCCTCAAGGTGCCGCGCCTTGGCCCTGCCGCCTTCACGCAATGCGCGGGCTTTTTGCGCATCGCAGGCGGCAAAAGCCCCCTCGACAACACGCCCGTCCATCCCGAATCCTACGCGCTCGCCGAAAAGCTGCTCGACCGCCTGGGCTTCTCGCTTGACGACCTCAGCGACAAGAAAGCGCTCGAAACGCTCGGCGCAAAGCTCCGTCTCGCCGATGCCGAAACGCTTGCCAAGGAACTTGTGGCAGGCGTTCCGACCATGCGCGACATCATCGACGCGCTCAAGAAGCAGGGGCGCGACCCGCGCGAGGACTTGCCCGCGCCCCTGACGCGCCAGGCCATCGTCAAGCTCTCCGACATCAAGGCAGGCGCCATCATGCGCGGCACGGTGCGCAACATCACGGACTTCGGCGTATTCGTCGACATCGGCATCAAGACGGCGGGGCTCATCCACATTTCAGAACTCAGCAAGAAGCGCGTCAAACATCCGCTCGACGTCGTATCCGTCGGCGACATCATAAACGTCATGGTCATCAAGGTCGACGAGGAGCGCGGGCGCATCGGCCTCTCCTTGAAACAGGTGCCAAAGGAGGCAGCGATATGAAGCAAACTGCCGCCCCCCTAGGAGGCGATCTGAGCCGGACGGACGACGCTTGCCTCGTGCACGATACCATTCGCACCATCGAGCCGCCCGACGATAAAGCGGGCGAGAATATGCAGTGCGCCCTGCAGGAAAAGCTGCCGCAGGGCGTCGGCCTCGGCGCACTCGCCGCCCTCCTCGAGCGCTATATGTGCGCGACGAAGAGTACATGGGAGCATCTCGAAAAGCCGAAGAAATGCACGCTGATCTGCTGCGCCGATCACGGCGTCGCCGAAATGCAGGTCAGCGCCTATCCGCCCGAGACGACGGCGCAGATGACGGCGAACTACCTGCTCGCCAAGGGCGCGGTCGCCAATGCGCTCGCAAACTTCGCCCGAAGCGATCTTCATGTCGCCGACCTCGGCATCAAGGCGCCGCTGCCGCCGTTCCCTTCGCTCATTGACCGCAAGATCGCGCACGGCACGAAGAACTCCGCCAAGGGAGCCGCCATGACGCGCGAGGAAGCGCTCCGCTCGCTCGCCGTCGGCATCCGCCTCGCCGACGACTTCACCGCCGAAGGCTGCCGCTGCTTCCTGCCGGGCGAAATGGGCATATCGAACACGACGGCGAGCGCGGCGATCGCCGCCTGCCTGTGCCGTCTTACGCCCGAGCAGGCGACGGGGCGCGGCACGAACATCTCCGACGAACGCCTGAAAAAGAAGATCGAGGTCGTGCGCCAAATCCTTGCCGTCAACCACCCTGACGCGAGCGATGGCATCGACGTGCTGCAGAAGGTCGGCGGCTTCGAGCTTGGCTGCATTGCAGGACTGATCCTCGGTGCGGCGAGAAGAAGAGCCGTCATCATCCTCGACGGCTTCAACACGGGCGCGGCGGCGCTCGTAGCCGAGGCGGTCGCGCCCGCAGTCACGGGATACCTTCTGCCCTCGCACCTCGCGGCAGAGCCTGCGCACGCCGCCATCCTCAAGAAGCTCGGCCTCGCACCTTATATGGACATGCGCTTTCGCCTCGGCGAAGCGACGGGATCGTCCATCGTCGCTGACTTCCTCGACGCTGCGATCGAAGCTGCAAAAAGCCTCTTCGCAGAGGATGCGGCGGCAAGCGACGACAAGGAAGCACACGTCTGGAAGCGAAACGCTGCGGCGAATGCGGCGCAAGCAGATGAGGCGCAGGACGAGATGAAGGCGATGTCGTATCGCTGCCTCTCGAAAAGCCTGTTCGATGACGCAGATGATGCGCCCGACGACCTCGCTCTGCCTTCGTTCCCCGCGCTCGACACTATCGCCATGGCCGCCTGCCAAAAGCGCATCGACAGCCTCGCCAAGCCCATCTACAGCCTCGGACGGCTCGAAGAGCTGGCCGTGCGCCTCGCAGGCGTCACGGGCGAGGCGCGGCCGCCGATCGGTGCGCGGCGAGCGCTGCTCATCTTCGCAGCAAAAGAACCTTCCGCGCGGCAGAAGCGGCTCATCTCCGCCTTCATCTCGCACGCCGAAGCGCCCGTGACACTCGCGCTGCTCGACCGGGACAGCAAGCCTGCCGAAGCCTTCGCCTTCGGCCAGAAGATCGCGCGAGAGCTTGCCGCAGACAGCTCGCTCCTCGGGCTCGCGCTTGCCGCAGAGACGGATGAGATGGCACGCGCGAAGACTGCACGCTATGACGAAGCATTCCATCCGGCAAAGGAGGACGCCGCGCCCCTCGGCCTGCTGCAGAGCCTTCCGCCCGCACTCCAAAGAGAAGCCGCCGCCCTCCTCGGCGCCCTCTGCGCCGCTGCCGAAAACCGCTGCCTCGTCCTCCTCGATGATCCCGCGACGGAAAGCATCGCGCACCTCGCCGAAACCCTCGCGCCCACGCTCAAGCCCTATCTCCTGCACGTCCAGTCCGACTATCTCGCGCTCGGCCTTCCTGCAAGCTGCGGCATCGCGGCCTCGCTCGGCATGCGTCTCATCGACGCCGCGCTCCACATGGAAAACGATATGAAGACTTTCGCCGAAACCGCTGTCGCCGTAGCCGCGGACGGTCCCGGAAAGGGACGGCAAAGCTGACTTTGACCAAGTGCTCTTGCACACAGACAACCGAATATGCTATACTAAATATGGCAGGCTACACGCACAAACGTCCACTTTGTGGACATTGTGCGCCGCCCTTAATGAAAGTTATTATGGTCAAAACCAGTACACGAAAAGCCCCCAATTTGCACTCTTGGGGGCTTTTCTATTGCCTTATTAAAGTATAGCATACCTCAGCAGATTGTTCCACAAAGCCTTATGGATGAATCAACCCTTCTGCCTAAAACAAATGAAGATGGCGCAGAAGAACCGTGATGAAGCAGAGGACGGCGAGGAAGAACATGAAATACTCGATGCACTTCACGGGATATGCGTAATGCAGCGGAATCTCCACGACCTTCGGGACGTTCTCCGCAAGAAGCGAGATGGCGACGGAAGTATAGAGGATCGTGTTCGCCATGCGCGTCGTCTTGTACGTCGACAGCGCCATGAGGATGAGGCAGACGGCCAAGGCGATGAGAAAGTACGCAATCTTGTCGCTATGATGACGCATGACACCACCTCCTCTTCATTTCAATCCAGCTTGTTTCATGATAGCTTCAGGCGTGCCCGTCTTGACTTCCTATCCATCATGACGCGTGGGGAACGCTTCAAGTCCGAATTCTTCATACTGCTTCCTTGGTCAAGTCAATAAATTCATGACTTAAATATATACCATGCACCTCCATTTGTAAATGCAGAAATATGAGGGGTACACAGCGAGGATTTCGACAGGATGCCTTCCGAATTCGTCTTCGCATACAGCCAGATCAATAGAAAATCGTCTATTTTGCATGAAATAAGTAAAATAAATTTGTCTATTTTGCATAGATTTACTAAAATGAATTTGTCTATCGTGGATATTATACGCCGCCCTTATATGAAAAAGCCAAGCGCTCTCTTCCCTTTGAGCTTGACCTCTTGGATTTTCACAGGAAAACCATAGGGATAATCGAAAAAAGTCGCAATTTTCCATTGACAAATACGAAAAATATTGCGATACTTAGAATTATAGGAGGTTTATCTCCTTATAGTTTTTATCTATGATTAACACCATCATGAAAGAGGTGCACACTAAATGGAAAAGCAGCAGCTGGTAGAAGAAATGACGAAGATCGTCGGCGCGGAGAATGTTCAGTCGAAGGAAGAGGAACTTTACTCCTACTCCTATGATGCTACGCCCGGTCACATCTACATGCCGGATGTCGTCGTCAGCCCCGGCACGACGGAGGAAGTCTCGAAGGTTCTGAAGTTTGCGAACGAGCACAAGATCCCCGTCTACACGCGCGGCTCGGGCACGAACCTCTCGGCAGGTACGGCGCCGTTGAAGGGCGGCATCGTCCTCTCGATGCTCCGCTTCAAGAAGATCATCGACGTCGATCTCGAAAACCTCATCGCCGAGGTCGAGGCGGGCGTCATCGTACAAGACATCAACGACCATATCGCGCAGTTCGGCCTCATCTACCCGCCCGATCCGGGCACGGTCAAGACGGCGAGCCTCGGCGGCACGATCGCGGAGAACTCGGGCGGCCTGCGTGGACTCAAGTACGGCATCACGAAGAACTATGTGCAGGGCCTCGAAGTCGTCCTCGCGAACGGCGATGTGCTTCATACGGGCGGCAAGAACGTCAAGGACGTCTCGGGCTACGACATGACGAAGCTCTTCACAGGTTCGGAAGGCACGCTCGGCGTCGTCACGAAAGCTCTCTTGAAGCTCGTTCCCGCGCCGGAGAAGACGAAGAGCATGGTCGCGATCTTCGATACGATCGAGGATGCGGGCCGCGCCGTCTCGGGCATCATCGCCGCGAAGATCATCCCAGCGACGCTCGAAATCCTTGACAACGCAACGATCCGCACGGTCGAGGACTTCATGCACGTCGGCCTGCCGACGGACGCTGACGCGATCCTCCTCATCGAGGTCGACGGTCATCCCGTCGTCGTCGAGGACGAGGCGGACAAGGTCATGAAGGTTCTGAAGGAAAACAACGCACGCGAGGTCACGCTTGCCCGCGACGCGAAGCACAAGGAACAGCTCTGGACGGCTCGCCGCATGGCGCTTCCGTGCCTTGCAAAGCTGCGTCCGACGACGTTCGTCGAAGATGCGACCGTTCCGAGAAGCAAGATCCCGGCATTCCTCGCCATCGTCAAGAAGGCAGCGAAGGATCACAACGTCACGATCGGCACGTTCGGCCACGCAGGCGACGGCAACATGCATCCGACGATTGTCTGCGACCTGCGCGACGAAGAAGAAACGAAGCGCGTCCACGAGGCGATGGACGACATCTTCCGCGGTGCGGTCGAGCTCGGCGGCACGCTCTCGGGCGAGCACGGCATCGGCCTCGGCAAGCTGCCCTGGATGGAGCTGCAGCACGGCAAGGAAGGCATGGAGGCCATGCGCCAGATCAAGCGCGCACTCGACCCGAACCTCATTCTGAACCCGGGCAAATTGATTGGAGAGTGCTGACCTATGGCTGAAGATACGAAAAAATTTACGGCGGCAGACCTGAACAGGCAAGATACCTCGCTCCTCGCTGACATCGAGGACGCGATGGCAAACTGCATGAAGTGCGGGAACTGCCAAGCCGTCTGTCCGATTTACCGCGAGACCGGCAAGGAGCAGATGGTCGCACGCGGCAAGATCTCTCTGATGCAGGGATATCTCTCGGGCAAAATTCCCATCTCGGCGGAATTTGACCACATCATGGCGATGTGCCTAAACTGTAAGAGCTGCGCGGCGAACTGCCCGTGCGGCGTCGCAGCCGACGAGCTGATCCTGCGCGGCAGGAACGCCGCCGTCAAGGCGCGCGGCCTGCACCCGATCAAGAAGAACGTCTTCCGTCTCCTGCAGAACCGCCCGCTCTTCGACACCGCTCTGAAGCTCGGCGGCATGTTCGGCTGGATGACCTTCAAGGAAGTGCCGGGCAAGAACGCCGTGCAGTCGCGCCTTCCCATGCCGGGCATGGACGCGACGCGTGCAACGCCGCCGATTGCTGCGCGTCCTTTGCGCAGCCAATATCCCGAGGTCATCAAGGTAGCGAACCCGAAGTTCCGCGTCGCCTTCTTCACGGGCTGCACGATCAACTACATGTACACGGACATGGGAGACGCCGTCATCGACGTGCTCAAGGCGAACGATATCGAGGTCGTTCTGCCGTCGAAGCAGCATTGCTGCGGCACGCCAATCCATGTGTCGGGCGCCTTCGACCTCGCGAACCAGCTCGCACGCAACACGATCCGCGTCTTTGAAGATCTCGATGTCGACTACATCATCGGCGCCTGCGGCTCGTGCGTAGAGGCCTTGAAGCACTATCCCGAGTGGCTCAAGGACGATCCCGAATGGCGTCCTCGCGCTGAGAAGATGGCGGCGAAGGTACGAGAAATCAGCGAACTTCTCATCGAGAAGGGCTTCCGTACGGACACCTTGAATCCTGTCCACAAGAAGGTCACGATGCACGATCCGTGCCACATGATCCGCGGTCTCGGCATCACCGAGCAGCCGCGCGAGGTCTTGAAGGCCATCCCGGGCGTAGAATTCGTCGAGATGAAAGAGCATGACCGCTGCTGCGGCTGCGGCGGATCCTTCTGCATGGCGCACTACGAACTGAGCCGTGAGATCAACGACAGGAAGTGCAACAACATCAACGCGACGGGCGCAGACCTCGTGGCGACGAGCTGCCCGAGCTGCCGCATGCACATCACGGACGGTATCGTGCATAACAACATGCCGCAGGTCGTCTACCACCCGATCCAGATTCTCGCCGAATCGTATCGCGGCGCAAAAAAGCGCACGGAAAGCGCATAAGCATAAGAAGAATCCCCCCAAGAGGTGACTTGGGGGGATTTTCGCGTACATGTTATGGAAGTTGCTCTTTCATTCCTGCCATGTTCAATATAGCATACTCATTATATGTGTGCAAGCGATTCAAGATGGCTAAATTTCTCAACCTCGATAAGTTCAACGAGGAAAAAACTCATCGTCTATCCAACCACTTCGATTTTCGGCTCTCTTCCTTCTTCCAAACATTCCTTCGTGATCGTCACGCGGCGCTTTTCTTCGGACTTGGGAATCTCGAACATCACGTCGAGCATCGTGTCCTCGATGATGCCCTTGAGGCTTCTCGCGCCCGTCTTTCGCTCGATCGCCTTCTTGGCGACGGCGCGGAGGGCGTCTTCCTCGAAGATCAGCTCGACATTGTCCATCGCGAGCAGCTTTTCATACTGCTTGACGGGCGCATCCTTCGGCTCGGTCAGAATGCGCAGAAGGTCGTCCTCGGAGAGCGTTTCAAGCGTGCAGATGACGGGCAGACGTCCGATGATCTCAGGAATAATACCGTACTGCATGAGGTCTTCGGGGCGCACCTTGTGAATCAGCTCGTCGAAGCGTTTCGCCGCATCCTTCTCCTTGCCCTCGACTTCCGCGCCGAAGCCGATGCCCGCCGCGTCCTTCTTAAGACGCTTGGCTATGACGTCCTCGATGCCGACGAAGGCGCCGCCGACGATGAAGAGGATATTCTTCGTATCGACCTTGATCGTCGGCGCTTCGGGGTGCTTTCTCTGGCCACGCGCCGTGAACTCGACGACGGAGCCTTCGAGCATCTTGAGGAGCGCCTGCTGTACGCCCTCGTGCCCGGGATCGGCAGTGATCGAGTTGTTCGCTCCCGACTTTCGCGCGATCTTGTCGAACTCGTCGAGATAGATGATGCCGTGCTCCGCCTTCTCGATGTCCTTTTCCGCCGCATAGTAGAGGTTGCGAACGGCGACCTCGACATCCGCGCCGACGAAGCCTGCTTCCGTGAGGCTCGACGCGTCCGTCACGGCAAACGGAATGTCGAGGAGGCGCGACAGGTGCGACAAAAGCGCCGTCTTGCCGCAGCCCGAGGGGCCGAGCATGATGACGTTCGACTTCTCGATGTCCGTGCCGTCCTCGTTCATGTAGCCGTACTTCATGCGTTTATAGTGGTTGTAGACGGCAACGGAGAGGATCTTCTTCGCGCGGTCCTGATTGATGATGTACTCGTCGAGGTAAGCCTTGATGATATGCGGCTTGTTCTTCTTCAAAATCTCGTCGAGCTGGCCGGCAAAATCGAGCTTCTCCTTCTCGACGCTCGCCGCCTCGTGCTCCTCGATGAAATTGTATATGTCCTTGACGCAGTCCTTGCAGATGGCAAATCCCGTGTTCGGGTCAAAGATCGGCATATCATACTGATCGTGCACCGTGACCTTGCGCTTGCAGAAGCTGCAGGTATGCTTGATCGGTTCTTGTCCAGGCATTATGATTCTCCCTTCGTTCGCGTAAAAGGAAACGCGGACAGATTCAGCGCTTCCTAAAAAGTGTCTTCCTCATTATCAACGATATGAAGATTTTTTTCAAGGGGAAATTCTCTGGCCAGCACCTACCAAGCGTCCGCAAGCAGGAAATCGCGGATATTGCAATACTTCTATAGCCGACAATCAATAGGATTCTGCAAATTCTGTCGAGTATAATCGACAAAATTTTAGAATATTGATATTTTGTTCGCCATAATAGACAAAATTAAAAGCGACGCCTTTTCAAACCCAGCTGGCTGACGAGAGTCAGCTGCAGGCAAGAGACGTCGCTTCTTATCTTCATATTATGTTCATAGGAACAACATCAAGCGAAATGCATCGAGCCGAGGCCTCTCAGTGCCAGACCGCCTCGGCGATCTCGCGGATCAGGCGCAGTTTCTTCCACTGATCGTCCTCCGTCAGGATATTGCCCTCTTCCGTCGAAGAGAAGCCGCACTGCGGGCTGAGGCAGAGCTGATCGAGCGGCACGAACTTTGCCGCCTCTTCGATGCGCTTCTTTACGTCGTCCTTGTTCTCAAGATCCGCCGTCTTGGACGTCACGAGGCCGAGCACGACGCGCTGATCCTTGATGTGCTTCAAGGGTTCGAAGCCGCCGGCACGGTCGGAATCGTATTCGAGGAAGAAGCCGTCAACATGGCAGCCACCGAAGAGGATTTCGGCGACCGGCTCGTAGCCGCCCGAGGAGAACCATGTCGAGCGGAAGTTACCGCGGCAGATGTGCATCGTGATCGTCATGTCCACGGGCTTCGCTTCCAGCACACGATTGATCATCGTCACATAGGCGCGCTCGATCTTATCGAGATCGAAACCGCGCGCCTCGTATGCCTTGCGCTTCTCGGGATCGCAGAACTCGCCCCACGACGTGTCGTCGAGCTGGAGATAGCGGCAGCCTGCCTCGTAGAAAGCGCGAACGGCCTTCTGATAGGCGAGCGCGATGTCTTCAAAGAGACGCGCTTCGTCCTCATAGCGCTTGATCGGCGCATAGTCCGTCGCACGCACACAGCAGATGAGATGCAGCATGCTCGGCGAAGGGATCGTCATCTTCGCGAGCGTGTCGCCCGCAAGAGACTGCAGATAGCGGAAGTGCTCGATAAACGGATGATCGCCGAAGTCCACCTTGTCCACGATCTTCACCGTCGCCGCCTTCGGCTGTGCGCCCTTGAACGCCACCGACCAATGCTCTGCTCCGACTTCTTCGATGCCCTCCAAGGCGGCGAGAAAGTCGAGATGCCAGTAGCGACGGCGGAATTCACCGTCCGTCACCGCCTTGAGTCCGACTTCCTTCTCCTTCGCCACGAGATCGCGGATCGCCGCATCCTCGGCTTCTTTCAGCTCCTCTGCCGTAACTTTTCCGGCAGCGAATGCCTCGCGCTTTTCTTTCAGCGCTTCGGGACGCAGGAAGCTGCCCACAATGTCGTAACGGAACGGCGGCCGATTTTTTGCATTTGCCATAAGAAATCCTCCTCCTAATTTTCCAGTGATGTTTCCATCATAATATCTTTATTATAGAAAATCAATGGGAATTATATTTTCAGCAATCTTCTCCTTATTCCTATAAGAGCAAGTCCTCCCGTTTTGCAAGGCGGTTCACCGCTTCCCTGCCCTTGCTGCTTCCTCCGCTGCGCGGCGGCCGATGACGCTGTGAGCGCGGCTGTAGCCGAAGTAGACACAAAGACCGAAGAGAATCCAGAAGCCGAAGCGGTGCCATGTGGCGAGCGGCAGATTTGCCATGAGGTAGCCGCACGAGAGGACGGCGAGCGGCGCGATGAGCCAGACGGCGGGGCATTTGAAATTGCGCTTGAGGTCAGGCTCGGTCTTTCGGAGCACCATGACGCCGATGGAGGCAATGAGGAAGGCGGAGAGCGTACCGATGTTCGCCATCTCTGCGATCATGCCGATGGGGAAGACGCCCGCGATGACGGAGACGAAGATCGCGCCGAGGATCGTCACGCGGTACGGCGTATGAAAACGGCGGTGGATCTTGCAGACGTTCGCAGGTACCATGCCGTCGCGGCTCATCGCGAAGAAGATGCGCGACTGGCCGTAAAGGAGCACGAGCAGCACCGTCGTGATGCCGCAGATCGCGCCGACGGCTACAATGGCGGAGCCGACGTTGTAGCCGATGTGGCGCAGCGCGAAGGCGACAGGCTCCGCCGTGTCGAGCATCGAATACGGCACGACGCCCGTGAGGACGGCGGCGACGACGGCATAGAGCAGCGTACAGATAAAGAGCGAGCCGATGATGCCGATGGGTAGATCCCTTGCGGCGTTGCGGCACTCTTCTGCCGTCGTCGCGACGGCATCGAAACCGATGTAGGCGAAGAAGACGATGGCCGCACCCGAGACAACGCCGCTGTAGCCAAACGGCAGGAACGGCTCCCAATTCGTCGCATCGACATGCGGTGCAGCGAGTACGAGGAAGAGGAAGATCGCAGCGAGCTTGACGAAGACAAGGATGCGGTTGAGCTTGACACTCTCCTTCGTACCGCGCACGAGGAGGAACGACAAAAAGAGCGTGATGAGGACGGCGGGCAGATTGAAGATGCCGCCTTCTTCGGGTGCGACGACCAACTCATGCGGCAGCACGAGTCCCGCCGAGGCGAAGAGTCCAACGACGTAGCCCGACCAGCCGACAGCGACGGCGCTCGACGTCACCGTGTATTCGAGGATGAGATTCCAGCCGACGATGAAGGCGATAAACTCACCTAAGGACGCATACGCGTAGGTGTAAGCGCTGCCCGAGGCGGGCACGATGGAAGCAAACTCCGCATAGGCGAGCCCCGCAAGCGCACACGTGAGACCTGAGAGGATGAACGAGAGAGGCACCGCAGGCCCTGCGTACTTGGCGGCAGCGACGCCCGTGAGCACGAAGATGCCCGTGCCGATAACAGCGCCGATACCGAGCATCAGGAGGTCGACGGCGGCAAGATTCTTGAGCATACCCGAGGCCGCAGCTGCAGCCTGCAGCTCGTCGATGCTTTTCCTGCGAAAGAGATCCATGATATTTTTCTTCCCTTACAAAGAATTTGAGCACTGAAAAATTTATCTGCAGCACCCAGAAGTAGTACGGAAGATATTATACAGCGAAAAACGTTCGCTGTCACGAAAACTGGACAACAAAAACTCCCCAGACAATCAAACTGGGGAGCCATATATCAGATATGATGTCGATTGCGATGGATTTCAGCGAAAGGTGACCTTGTTCTTGCCCGCCGTTCGCTTCGATTCGTAGAGAGCCGCGTCGGCGCGCTGAAAGATGCTTTCCGGCGTGTCGTGCACACGTGGGAGCGTCACGCCAATGCTCAAGCCGACCGATCTTTTATCGGGCATTAGGAGAGAGAGAGAAGATGCACCGCGATGGATTCGCTCGACCACACGCTCAGCTGCCGCACGGTCGGCATGCGTCAGGATGACGAAGAACTCGTCTCCGCCCCAACGCGACACGATGTCCACGCTGCGCACCGATGAGCGTAGGATGTCGGCGAGCGCCACGAGAGCTTCATCACCCATGGCATGACCAAAGGTATCATTGATGCCCTTGAAGTCGTCCATGTCGAGCATCATGACGGCAAACGGAATATCTGAGGCGAGCGCATCGTGCAGGATGTCCTTGAAAGAGCGCTCCATAGCGCGGCGGTTCATCAGGCCTGTGAGCGCATCGCGCTCGGCGAGGACGACGAGCTTGCTGTGCGCCGACTCCCACTCTTTCGTCATGGCGTCAACGAAATGTACGAGATGGGCGATGATCGAAGTCTGCTCGCCGAACTGCGGCGACACGGGCTTGTAGATCAATGTTTCTTTCGGCTCGCCCTCACGGAAGCCGATGCTGACCATCATGATATTCGTCTTCATGAACTTTCCCCTGCTGCGGAAAAACTCTGCGTAGGAATAGAATCCATGCGTGGGCACGGCACGTGAGATAGCAGCATATTCGTAAACATTATTCTTCTGCAGCATGATGTAATGCCCCATGCAGTTGACCATGAAGACGGCTTCGGGCGAGAATTCGCAAAGCTCCGCATGCATCCTCTGCGCTTCGCTGATGATGGCGATGGGATCGCCCGAAGCGATGCGCAGACGTTCTCCCTCTCGGAGGTCGGCGCTGACATATACGCAACCGTCAGCACGAATGTCCATGAGAAGACGCGCGATCGTCGCGCCGTTTCGCTTCAGGCACATGGGGAAGGTCTCTACGCTCGCAAGCGATTCCCAGCAATGGCGTATGCCGAGATAATGGGAGAAGAATTCACTCGCGGGCTTTTCATCGAGTTCGACGATCGTACGATCGTCTGCCATGCGCGTGATCTGTACTTCGGGTCCAAAGGGCTTCCAGCCGAACGAAGTCAGCACCTTGGCGTGAAGCTCCTCGCCGACAAAGACGACGGCAAGAAAGCCGCGCGACAGTCTGTGTCCCGCAAGATCGATGATAACGCGTCTCTCGTCGGTCTGATCGGAAAGAAGCCCACCGAAGAGCACGATCTCCTCATCCACATCCGAAAGGGCGTCCAGAAGATTCATGATGCCCGGCACCTGCGCCGCGAAGAACAGACCGACAGCCTTCGTCGCCCTTTCCTGCGAGATCGTCTGAACAAGTCCCTGCGCCGCAGCCGATATGTCGGACTGCTCATCGAACGCCAAGGGAATGACACGTGAAGAGGAGAAAAAGGTAAAGGTAACGGCAGCGCTCGCCGCATCAGGCAAATCGTCCTCTCCGCTCCACATCTTGCCGTTGGCAAAGCCGCATTCCGCCGCAAGCCCCACGACTTTCGCCTGTGGGAAAATTCTCCTTGTTGCTCGTTCAAAGTTCTCCATCGTATGAACGGAAAGCTCCGAGGCGAAAAGCGTCACGAGAAGATCGGAAATGTGCGCCATGGAGGCGACAGCATCCTTTGCCTCCTGCAAACACAGAGCAAGATCCTCTTCCTTATACAGCAAGAAGGAGAACTGCTTCAAGGCGTATCATTCCTTTCTTTTCGATAAAAATTTCGATAAAAGTCAAAGAGCACTTTATTCCAAAAATCACGGATGCTGTATAGATTAAGCAGATTTGCGATACAAAGCCACACGAGTATCATATAATTCCATAGACCTATTGTCAAGTACGCACGGGAGAAACTGCACAATTTTTTGTGCAAATGAAGTGGATTCCGTGTATAATAGAGAAACGAATCAAGAAAAGTGACCTTGCAAAAAGGAGTCAAAAGTGTGAGGATTGTCCGCTATGCAATCTTGTTCTGCGTGCTCGTCGCTCTCTTTACGGGTGCGATGCTCTATTACAGCAGCACGCACCGCGATGAAACGCAGTCGGTGCTCGCTCTTCTCGAAGAGGAAACTCTTTCGCCTGAAGAAGCTGCGCAGGAGGCGGCACAGCGCGAAGAGCGTGAGGCAGAACGTCTTGCTGAAGAGACGCGAAGAAAAGAGCGTGAGGCTCGCATCGAAAAGCTCAAGGAGGGCATGGAACGCGTGGACTCGGGATCCTATACATGGTACAGGTATCCAGAGGAAAAGAAGCTTTCGGGAGGTCTCTACGTCCAGCCGCTCCTCGGACACAGTCGGGACTCGACGTTTCGCTGCAACATCCTTTACTACTATTCGATGCACGAAAGCAGCATGCGCGGCTGGATCTTCGGCGACCACTTCGCCATCGAGGCGGACGGCGAGCGACGCACTTGGAAGATCGAGGAAAAGAAGCGACACGACCATCTCGACAAGGACGTCGAGTTTCTGACGGAACGCTCCCAGATCGCCTTGGGCGAAGAGGGGTCTTTTATCCTTCGCCGTGCGTCAAATGCCCGCACAGCGCGTTTCATCTACTGGTCGAAGGCGGAGGGAAAATCCATCAGCCATACGCTGACGAGCGAGGAGAAGCGACGCCTCAGGAACATGATCGCCCTATACGATTTGTGGCAAGAACCTTAATCTTTATGGTATACTATAGATATATAAATACTATATGAGTATCTTTGGAAGACTCCATCCATCCGGTCTTTTTTGGGAGGAATGCAGCATGAAGCACATCCGAAAGGTTCTGACGATCGCAGGCTCAGATCCGAGCGGCGGCGCAGGCATACAGGCGGACATCAAGACCATCACGGCGCACAAGATGTACGCGATGAACATCTCGACGGCGCTCACCGTGCAGAATACGACGGGAATCCGCGATACCTTCGTCATTCCTCCGGAGTTCATCGCGGAGCAGATCGACGCCATCTACGATGACATCCGTCCCGACGCCGTCAAGGTCGGCATGGTGGCAAACGACGCAATCGTGCACACGATTGCCGATAAGCTGCGGGAAAAGGACGCGAAAAACATCGTGCTCGATCCCGTCATCGCCTCGACGAGCGGCTGCGATCTGATCACGAGCGACACGCTCTTCGCGATGGTCGACGAGCTTCTGCCGCTCGTCGACATCGTCACGCCGAATTTGCCCGAGGCTGCAGCCATCACGGGCGTCGCCATCACCGACGAAGATTCCATGCTCAGGGCCGCCAAAGTCCTGACCGAGAGGTTTCCGATCGCCGTTCTCATCAAGGGCGGCCACCTCGTAGAGAGCGCCGACGACCTGCTCTATGCGGACGGCAAGGCGCGCTGGTACAAGCAGACGCGCATCGACAACGAGAATACGCATGGCACGGGCTGTGCGCTCTCGACGGCGATTGCCTGCGGCCTTGCAGAGGGAAAACCTCTGACCATCGCCGTCGAGGACGCCAAGGCGTACATCACGGGCGCCATCCGCGCGGGGCTCAATATCGGCAAGGGGCGCGGCCCTTTGCTTCACATGTGGGAATATATGTAAGGAAGCGCTGAATCTTTTCATTCTTCCGAAAGGAGACGTTTATGGCAGAGCCAAGGGTCGGGCACATCCATTTTCTCAATATCCTGCCACTCACCTGGAGCTTCGCGCACGGCGGAAATCGAGGGCTGCACCTCGTGCCGGGCGTGCCAGCGGAACTGAACCGCGAACTTCTGGCGGGCAGGCTCGATGTGAGCGGTATATCATCCATCATCTACGCACAGGGCGACGAAAGCCTTGTGATCCTGCCCGACATCTGCGTGCGCACGGACAAGGAGGTCACGAGCATCCTCCTCGTGACGAAAAAGCCCCTTGAGGAAATCCGGGACGACCGCATCATCCTCACGGCAAAATCGGCGACGAGCCACTGCCTCTTGAAGATCATCCTCAAGGAAGGATACGACGCAAGCCCCAACTACTATGTGCGCCACATCGTGCCGCAGAATCCCATACCCGACGACGCGGCAGGCTCGCTCTTCATCGGCGACGACGCGCTCTGGCTCTACCATCACCGCCGCGAGGATCTCCACTACTACGATCTCGGCGCCGAGTGGCACAAGCTCACGGGACTCGGCATGGTCTATTCTCTTTGGACAGCGAATCGCACCTTCGCGAGGGAATCACCCGAAAAGCTGCAGCTCGTCTACGAGCGTCTCGTCCGAGGCATGGCGGAAGGAGTCGCCAACAAGTACGCGACAATCGAATCCGTGCGTGAAGAAAAGGACTTCACCTTCCAGCAGCTTGAAGAATACCTGCAGGTCATCCGCTGGGATTTGAAAGACGAGCATCTCAAAGGTCTGGAACTGTTCTATCGGAAAGCGCATGAATGGAACCTCATCAACCATGTGCCAAAGCTCTGCTTCGCCGATGTAAAAAGAATATAAATCACATACATAGGAAAAGGCTGTGCATAAGTCGATGGCTTCGACTTATGCACAGCCTTTTTCCTATGCGATTTTCTTGCGCCTCCTGCGCCAAATCGTATAGAAGATGACGGCAAGGACGAGGACGGCAGGGCAGA